>Ga0209172_10001066_pt1 | contig 64470 bp, 39 predicted proteins | sample LarsenN4metaG_FD_184113 | JGI IMG/M metagenome (GOLD analysis project Ga0209172, IMG submission 184113) | Hot spring sediment bacterial and archeal communities from British Columbia, Canada, to study Microbial Dark Matter (Phase II) - Larsen... ...
AAAGTGGCTCTCGTCGCCTGCATGAGAAAACTGCTGACCATCTTAAATGCCATGCTGAAAACCCATCAGAAGTGGAATCCGGCAATGGTCAGCTCATCAATTTAATTGACAGAGAACACAGTTGCTCTGTGGTAAGAAGATATTCTTTCATAAGTAAATCCCCCGAACCCGCCGTTGTCAATGACACCGCCTGCACCGGGCCGATCCTGTGGTACCATTTCCGGCAAGGAGGGGCGCCATGAAACGGAAACGGGTCATCATCATGGGGGCGGCTGGGCGGGACTTCCACAATTTCAACTGCTGCTTCCGGGACAACCCCGCCTGTCGGGTCGTGGCCTTCACCGCGGCCCAGATCCCCTATATCAGCAACCGCCGCTATCCGGCGGCGCTGGCCGGAAAGCTCTATCCCCACGGGATTCCGATCCGCCCCGAGGAGGAGCTGGAGGAGCTGATCCACCGCCTTCGGGTGGAGGAGGTGGTCTTCGCCTACAGCGACATCTCCCACGAGCGCCTCATGCACACGGCATCACGGGTGTTGGCCCGGGGCGCCGGTTTCGTCCTGCTGGGGCCCGAAGCCACCATGCTCGGGAGCCGGCTCCCGGTGGTGTCGGTCTGCGCGGTGCGGACCGGGTGCGGCAAGAGCCAGGTGGTCCGCTGCTTCTGCGACATCCTCCGGGAGCGGGGGATCCGCCCCGTGGTGATCCGGCATCCCATGCCCTACGGGGATCTGGCCGCCCAGGCGGTGGAGCGGCTGGCGGATCCGGCGGACCTGGACCGCTTCCGGTGCACAGTCGAGGAGCGGGAGGAGTACGAGCACCTTCTGGACCACGGGGCCATCGTTTACGCCGGGGTGGATTACCGGCGGATTCTCCGGCGGGCCGAGAAGGAGGCGAAGCTCATCATCTGGGACGGCGGCAACAACGATCTCCCCTTCTTCCGCTCCGACCTGGAGATCGTGGTGGCGGACCCCCTGCGGCCGGGCCACGAGACCTCCTGGTATCCGGGGGAGGTGAACCTGCGCCGGGCGGCGGTGGTGGTGGTGAACAAGGTGAATGCCGCCGGGGCGGCGGCGGTGGAGGCGGTGGAGAGGGGGGTGCGGGGGGCTAACCCGTCGGCCCGGATCGTGCGGACAGAGTCGGTCATCACGGTGGCCGACGGGGAGCGGATCAGGGGGAAGCGGGTGCTGGTCATCGAGGACGGCCCCACCATCACCCACGGCTCCATGCCCTCGGGCGCTGGGCTCGCGGCGGCCCTGCAGCATGGGGCAGCGGAGGTGGTCGACCCCCGCCCCTGGGCGGCAGGGTCCCTGCGGGAGGTCTACGCCGCCTGGCCCCACATCGGCCCGGTCCTCCCGGCCATGGGGTACAGTCCCGCCCAGCTGGCCGACCTGGCCCGCACCATCGAGGCGGTCCCCTGCGACCTGGTGGTGGCCGCCACCCCCATCGACATCGTCCGTCTCACCGGCACCGGGCGGCCGGTGCTGCGGGCCTTCTACAATATCGCCGAAGGGGAGGGGGCGCCGCTGCGGAGGGAGTTCGAGTCGTTCCTCGACCGTCGTTCCATCCGGTAAGTCCCCCTACATCTCCACCCGCGTCACCACCCCCTGGAGCTTGGCGGCGGGAATCCGGTAAAACTGGACGAAGTTGGGGGTCTGGCGCTTGATGGTGGCAAAGAGCCTCCAGATCGGGTTGTCGGTGACGATGTCCTCGACACCGTAGAAGATGACCTTTTCGCTGATGCCGTTTTCCTTGAGCAGGGGCTCGATGTCCAGGACTTCCATGTAGCCCGAGCGGATTTCGAAGACATCGAGGCCCGTGGCGAGTCCCATCCTGAGCATTGTTTCCAGGCCGAAGGGTTCGTCGGTGCGGATGATGGAGATGAGGACGTTGCGCTCATAGATGATGTTGCTGCGGATGATGCAGTGCACCACGTAGGGGGGGATGGTGTCCCACTCCTTCACGAAGAAGAGGCCGGTGCCGGGGATGTTCTTCCCCTTGGCGTAGATCTGTTCGTAGGCGAAGCGGAAGGTCTCGAAGTCCAGGGGTTTCAGGGCCCGGTAGAGGGCCCGCTGGCCCCGGGTCCAGATGACCATGACCGCCAGGGGGATGGAGGCGAGGACCAGGGACCAGTAGCCGCCGTGGGGGAGCTTGTGGAGGTTGGCGATGAGATAGGCAAGATCCATGAGGGTGACCGCCAGGGCGATGGGGACCTTCCACTTCCTGGTGGTGCGGGAGAAGATCATGGTCATCATGATGCCGGTGATGAACATGGTGCCGGTGACGGCAAGGCCGTAGGCCGCGGCCAGGTTCTCCGACCGCTGGAACAGGATCATGATGAAGATGACCGCCACCAGCAGCGACCAGTTGACCGAGCCGATGTAGATCTGGGACTTCAGGTGGGTGGAGGTGTAGTCCACCTTCATGAGGGGGAAGATGCGGGTGGTGATCCCCTGGTAGACGATGGAGAAGACGCCGCTGATGAGGGCCTGGGAGGCGATGATGGTGGCCATGATGGTGAGGCAGAGGAACGGGATGTAGAGCATCGGCACCTGGCTCTTCACCATGGAGAAGAGGATGTTCTTCGCCTCGGGGTTGCGGAGGATGAAGGCCCCCTGCCCCAGGTAGTTGATGACCAGGGCCAAGAAGACGAAGTACCACGCCCGGATGATCGGCTTCCTCCCCAGGTGCCCCATGTCGGCGTAGAGGGCCTCGCCCCCGGTGGCGCAGAGGATCACCTCCGAGAGGACGAAGAAGCCGGCCAGGCCGTTGTGCTTCAGGAAGAGGATGGCGTGGTGGGGGCTGACCGCCTCCACCACCGCGGGGGTGCCGATGATCGACGCAATCCCCGATACCGTCAGGGCCGCGAACCAGACCACCATGATGGGGCCGAAGGCGCTGGCCACCTTGTCGGTCCCCTTGAACTGGAAGACGAAGAGAAGCACGGCGATGACGGCCGCCACCAGGATCAGCCCCTCCTGGGCCAGACCATCCCATCCCGGGATGAGCCGCATCCCCTCCACGGCGGAGAGGATACTGATGGCCGGGGTGATGACCCCGTCCCCCAGCAGCAGCGAAACACCCAGGAACGCGAGAAAGCCCACGAAGGCCACCTGGCGTCCCGACCTGAGCATCCGGATCAGGATCTCCTTCAGGACGATGGTCCCCCCCTCCCCCTTGCGGCCGAGGCTCATGGCGAGCCAGGCGTACTCCACGGTCACGAGGATGATGAGGGTCCAGACGATGAGGGAGAGGATGCCGAGCACGTGCTCCGCATCGGGCTTGGTGATGGTCATGATGACCGTCAGGGTGTAGATGGGGCTGGTGCCGATGTCGCCGAACACCAGCCCCATGGACTTGACGATCCCCCCCCAGTAGGATTGGGCGTCATTCTGCTTCATGGTGTGCCTCCCGTGCGTGAAGGGGCAACAGCCGTGGGACAAAAAAACCGCCGGCAGTCGCCGGCGGCCCTGTAGCCGCTGTCGTGCCCTTCCAGATGCCTACGAGGTTAGCTGACGGGCTCGAGGCTGAAAGTCCTCTATCCGGCTTCAGTGCCGGAATACGCCCCAAAAACTGGGTCCCCCGCATCCGTTCCTCCGAACGGATCTCGGCTGCATTTTTCCGTTATTATGCTCTGTCGCAGCGAAACGTCAAGGCATTAATTCTGTCGTCTGCGTCACCGGGGGGATGCACGGCATGTTGCCGGAGTGTATACTGTTGAACCATATAATCAGTCTGTCAGGGGGGGATGATCCATGGGTACCGCACTGGAAGCACTTTTGATAGCCAAGGGGGAGAAGGAAGTCGCCCTGCTGCCGAAAATGGCCAACCGCCACGGGCTGGTGGCCGGCGCCACCGGCACCGGCAAGACCGTCACGCTGCGGGTCCTGGCTGAACGGTTCAGCTCAATCGGGGTGCCGGTCTTCATGGCCGACGTGAAGGGGGACCTGTCGGGGCTGGCCCTGCCGGGGGAAGAGAACCCCAGGGTGGCCGAGCGGGTGGCGAAGCTGGGGCTGGAGGGGTTTGCCTACAGGGGATTCCCCGTGGTCTTCTGGGACGTCTTCGGGGAGCAGGGGCATCCGGTCCGGACCACGGTCTCCGAGATGGGGCCGCTCCTCCTCTCCCGGCTCCTGAACCTGAACGACGTCCAGAGCGGGGTCCTCAACGTCATCTTCAAGGTGGCCGACGACAACGGCCTCCTCCTTCTGGATTTCAAGGACCTCCAGGCCATGGTCCGCCATGTGGGGGAGAACGCGGCCGAGTTTCAGACCGCCTACGGCAATATATCCGCCGCCAGCATCGGTGCCATCCAGCGGAATCTCCTGGCCCTGGGGGAGCAGGGGGCGGAGCGGTTCTTCGGGGAGCCGGCCCTGAATCTCCAGGATTTCATGCAGACCGACAGTGACGGCCGGGGGGTGATCAACATCCTGGCCGCCGACAAGCTGATGCAGTCGCCGAAGCTCTACGCCACCTTTCTCCTCTGGATGCTGTCGGAGCTCTTCGAGCAGCTCCCCGAGGCCGGGGACCCGGAGAAGCCCAACCTGGTCTTCTTCTTCGACGAGGCCCACCTCCTCTTCGACGACGCCCCCAAGGCCCTGGTGGACAAGATCGAGCAGGTGGTGCGGCTCATCCGCTCCAAGGGGGTGGGGATCTACTTCGTGACCCAGAACCCCGTGGACCTTCCCGATACCGTCCTGGGGCAGCTGGGGAACCGGGTCCAGCACGCCCTGCGGGCCTTCACCCCCAAGGACCAGAAGGGGGTCCGGGCCGCGGCGGAAACCTTCCGGGCCAACCCGGCCTTCGAGGTGGAGACGGTCATCACCCAGCTGGAGGTGGGGGAGGCCCTGGTGTCGGTCCTGGACGAGAAGGGGGCCCCCACCGTGGTGGAACGGGCCCTGGTCTGTCCTCCCCAGAGCCGATTCGCCCCCCTCTCCGGAGCCGAGCGGACGGCGGTCATTGCCCGTTCGCCCCTGGCGGGGTTCTACGAGAAGGGGGTGGACCGGGAGTCGGCCTACGAAGCGCTCCAGGCCAGGGCCGAGGCGGCCGCCGCGGCCGCTGCCGCCGAGGCCGCAGCGGCCCCCGCGCCGGAGGAGGGGAAGAGCGCAGTGGCCGGCCAAGTGGGAACGATGCTGGGGGCCTTTGCCAAGAGCGCGGCCCATGCCATCGGCAGCCAGGTGGGGCGCCAGATCATCCGGGGGGTGCTGGGGTCGATATTTGGGGGGAAGCGGCGGTAGTGCCGGCAACGACAGGAAGTGACACGGAAAAGGGCGACCCAATGACGGGGCCGCCCTTTTTCCATGGCAGTTTCAGACGTGCCGTTTCACCGCACCGACCAGAAGCGGCCGCCGGTGGTCCTTACGATCCGCAGTTTTCCTCCGGAGTCGAAGGCCAGCTCCTCGGCCACGGTGGATTTCTCCTCGTGGGTGAGGTTCTCGGCATAGATCCTGCCGGTGATCGTCAGGTCGTAGGTGACCCGCCAGACCCCCTGGGGAGAGGGGAGGATCTGGAGATTCCCCTGGGTATAGCGGATCTCGTCGAAGACGGAGAAACTGTTGCGCAGATAGCCGGCCAGATCGGCCAGGGTGGTGCCGTCACCGGCCTCCCAGTCGTCCCCCAGGAGGGCCATGAGAGCCGATTCGTTGCGGGACTCATAGGCCTTGCGGAAGGTCTCGTAGAAGGCTGCCAGATCCAGCTGGGGGCCGCTGGAGATGAGTCCGAGGAGTCGTTCCCTGGCCTGGTGGAGGCGCCCGGAAAGCTGGCCGATCATCTGGCCAACCTGCATGGCCTCTTTGCCGGCCGGTTCCTCGGGGCCGAGGACCGAAAAGATTACCGTTGCTCCATCCATGGCCTGGCGATAGGGATCATCGGTCAGATGGTCATGGAACTGTGTCAGTTCCCGGAGGGCAGCCTCCAGTCCAGGGCGGTCGCCGGCAGTCAGCGATTCGCTCCGGCTGATCAGTCGCTCCCCCTCGCCAAGCCGCTGGCGCAAGGATCCGAGCCACCCCGGCATCTTGCCGACCAGTTCCCGGGCCAGCTGCTGCTGCTCTCTTTTCTGGCGCTCCTCCCACCGGACCAGATGGAGGGCATACTGTTCCTTCAGCTGATTCCGGAACGCCAGATACTCCTTCCCCAGGGGTGTGGATTCCCAGCCCCCTTTCATCAGCGTCGCAAAGGTTCCGGTCCTCCCGCCGTAGAAGAGTATTTCGAGGGGGAGGACCGTGCGGATCTCCCGGAAACCGGCTTCAAAAGACTCTTCGCCGGGCACCATCGAGGCAAGCAGCACCTTTGCCCTGGCCAGAGCGGAGACGGTGACCGGACTGACCGACAGCCCCCCGTCGTAGCCGATGCGGAAATTGTCTTCCGGAAAGGTGGGGATGCGGGCCAGTTCCTCCAGGTAGCGATCCACTGCCCCATTGAGCCAGGGTGCGGCCGTGGCGGAAAAGGAAGCCAGTCTGCTGGCGTTCCAGAATTCCCGCAGTTCGGCAACGATCCGGTCCCGCTCGCCGGCGGTGAGATAGTGGGGATAGGGGTGCATGAGGGGAAGGGTGTCGTATTCACGCTGGGACGGCAGGGAAGGCTGGCCGCCGCCACCCGCCGCCAGCACGCCAAGCGTTGTCGCCCGCTCCCTGAAGCTGCGCAGGTTCCGGCTGAGCTGCAAGAGGTAGTGGACATCAGCCTCCCGGTTTTCCCGGTCGGTGGCGATGGCGGCGCCGGCCCTGGCTCCCCGGGCGGCCAGGCGGCCGGCGAGACTTTTTGCCCGTTCGGCCCGGGAGGAGAGGGATGCCAGCTCTTCCCGGAACCGGGGCTCCACGAACAGCACGATATCATCGACCAAGGGGGTGACTTCCTGCAGAAGTGAGGGGAAGGTTTCCGCGGCGTTCCGGTAGCCATCGGCGGCGGACAGGACCGCTCCCTGCAGGGTTTCCCCTTGGCGGTAATAGTTGGCGGCATCGTTCAGCAGTCTGCTGGCCCGGGAGGAGAGTTCCTGTTCCAGGGCTTCAAGCATGGCATCCTCCCGTGGAGGGGAGAAGGTGCCGAAACCGGCGTAGGACTGCTCGGCGGCCAGGGCCTCCAGCTGGGTGAGCTGCTCCTCCGCCGGCAGATCCCCGTCAGGGGGGAGTCCAAGGGCAGCCACCGCGGTCCGGAACCGTTCCAGCCCGTCCCTGGCCAGCCGGGCCCGGTCCTCATGGGTTTGCCTGACGGCATTCATCCAGGCCACCAGTTCATCCTGGCGGACCCGGGCCATCATGACCCGATCTTCGATCACCTGGCGGGCCAGGTTCCCGGCCTCGACCCAGGCCGCCTGCAGCTGTGCCAGCCGCTGCCGGGAGGGGGTGAGGGCATCGGACATCTCCCGTGCCTGGCCCATGATGGCCTGGCCACGCTCCTGTCGGGCGATCCTCTGTTCACGGGTTTCGTCGGCCGGTGGCCGGGGGCGGTCTCCGCACCGGAAGGAGCCGGGAAAGACCATGCAGTTGCCATCCAGCCAGAGCTTGTCGATGGCCTCCCCCTGGGTCTGCAGGGATTGCCGCAGGGAGACGATTTCCGCCGGCTCGGGGACTGCTCCGATATCCCTCAGCAGTCTGCGCCGGTACCCCTCGAAGGTCTCGTTTTCCGCCGGCGCCGGCAGTGTCTGGACTCCCTCGACACCCCCCATGGCCAGTCTGAAATTCTGCTGCCGCCATGCCTGTTCCACCAGGCCGGCCTGGGTGAATTTACCCTCGGCAAGGTATCGCTCGTAGGTCGGTTTCACCCGCTCCGCATCACCGGTTCCCCCCCAGTCGAAGGGGGTGATCACGGGAGAGAGGTGCTGCCGATACATCCCGGCGGCATCGACGGCGCCTGCTGCCGGCGCCGATTCGGCCGCCGGGGGTGTTTCAGCTCCCCCCTGCGCCGCCGGGGGCGCCGGGAGTGCGATCCGGGGGGTCTCGATCCTCTTCTTCAGCTTGAGCCGGATGCCGTTGATCCCCTCGGCCGCCATGCGGTAGCGTTCCTTGAGGGCGGCCAGGTACTGCCCGCGGACGTCGGAGAGGGGCCCCTTGACCGGCAGCCAGGCCACCACGTTCCTGACGTAGTCGGGTACCAGCTTCAGGTGGGCCAGCAGGGTCTCGTAGTCGTCCTTTTCGATGGCAGTCTGAATATCCCTGGGAGCGCTGTTGAGGTAGGCGTTGACCACCCCCAGCTGCCCCACCGCCCCATCGAACTGGGCCATCGCCTTTTCCAGGCTGCCGCCATTCATCTTGATCTTCAGGGCGGCTGCCGCCAGCTGCTGGCGGAGCAGCACCTCCTGCTCCTGGGCCTTTGCCGCCCGGTTCAGCCAGTTGATGAGGCCGATGACGTACTGTCTGACCCACCTTTCCTGCTCCTGCAGCCGCTGCCGGGTCACATCGTCGACGGCGGCCCCCCCCACATGGGAGGCGGCCCAGTCGAAGAAGCCCGCTTCAGGGAACTCCTGCTGCAGCTCCTGGGTAACGTACACCTTGAACCGCTCCCGGAAGTCGCTGTCGTTCAGAATCCGCCGCCAGACCTTCTCCACGTTTTCCTGGGTGGCCGGAAAGGGGTCACCCTGGCCCAGGGTACGCCCCCTGCTCCTGGCCATGTTCTCGATGCCGCCGTACAGGCTTTCCAGCATGCGCCCCGCTTCGGCATCGGCCGCAGCCTTGGACGATTCCCGCCAGACGGTGTAGGTGAGCAGGGTCGCACTGACGAAGGGGGGAGAAATCCCCAAAGACTGGAGAACCGCCTTCCCCCCTTCCGTGCCGGCCAGTTCGGAGATGGCGGTCATGGCGCCGGATATGGCGGCTTCCCTGTATTCGCCGGTGGCCAGCTTGCCGGTGAAGTCCACCCCCGCGGCGGCCCGGCCGAGGGTCTGGTTCCAGAAGGCGATCCGGTCGCGGATCTCCTTCTGGGCCGCCGCCGTGGTGAGCATCTGGCCGGTGACCCCCAGTTTCCCCCCCTGGGTGTAGAGGGTTGCCATCTTGGTGAATTCCACCGCCCCCTGCTCCTGGAGATAGCCGAGCACTTCCCCGTAGAGGGAGGGGAGGCCGTTGGTGGCCAGGACATCGAGGAACTTGCCGGTGGGGTCGAGGCTTGCCGCATCGTCTTCGGCCCGGCACGGCATTACACAGGTAAGCAACAGGATGCATCCCGTCAGGGTCCGACAACACCACTTCAGCAAGCCTTGCATGCTCCAGCTCACCTTACCGATTGTCCCACACAGCGACATTACTCGGTCTGCTTTCGACGGCATCTTTGACGATGACGATGCGGTAGTACAGGAAAATTCCCTGTGATGCGATGTTTGTCGACATGACCCTGACAGTGGTCGGGTTCATGAGCGTTATCCCTGATGCAGGCAGCCGGAGCCAGGGGCCGCTGGGTGAAGTTGCTTCTTCCACCGCCACGGTATACGGGAGGAGGGTATCAGTGGTGAATGTCAAGGTTATCTGATGGTGCTTCATGGACTGTGGTGGATCCGGGAGCACTGTGAGGTCCGATACGACATCAATGCCGGCGGGCGCAGCGGTGCCGCTCCCCGGCGTGCCGAGGGAAACCGTTCCGTCGCTGCCGACGACGATGGTCTGGCCATCGGTGGGGAGAGTGCCGGTGGCCACGTTGGAGGCGTCGGAGAGGCCGAAGATCAGGGGGGACTTCATGCTGGAGACCAGGGGGCCCTTCTCGCCGAGGGTGAAGATGAACTCACTGGCCCCCCTGTCGCTGAGGGTCTGGCCGCTTCTGGCCGAGGTCAGCTTGCGGCTGAAGGTGAAGCCGGCGTAGATCTTCCCGTTGGCGGCGGTGACGTTGTTGAGGGTGCAGCGGAGGTCGATGTTGTCGAAGAGGGTGAAGTCCCGCCGGATGGCCCGGTCGAGTACCGTAGGGTCTGCGGCGAAATCCTCTCCCACGAGGGCCATGAAGCGGGCCGGATCCTCGGCACGGTAGGCTGCAATCAGCTCATCCATTGCCTGGCGGAGGAGGGCAGAGATGTTCTGGTCGGAGATGGTGATCTCCTTGCGGGTGGCATCCACGTCGTTGGTCTTGCCGGCGGTGTCGATGATCTTTACGTAGATGATGTACTTCTTCCCGGTCTCCGGGCGGAAGCTGTACTCGAAGCTGCCGTCGGCGGCCTTGCGGGCCTTCTCCCAGCTCTCCTTGCCGTTCAGGCTCACCTGCACCGATCCCACCGCCGACGAACTGGTGGCCGCCTTCCCCCGCAGGGTCACCTGACCGTTCTCCAGGGTCTCCCGGTAGATGGTGACCCTGTCCCCCAGTTCGTCGTAGGAGATGCCGTTGAGATACAGGTAGCGGGTGGAGATCTCATTCTCCGACTGGCCGAAGATCCACCACTTGGCATGGCCGGTGGCGGGGAGCAGGGCCAGCATGATGAGGATGACGAGACATCGTACTCCGTTCATGGATTCCTCCTGGATCGGTAACAAACGAGATTCATTCAGTTGCGCCCGAAGAGGACCGGACGGTTCTGGCTGTAGAGCCTGTAGGCCCCGTTCTCGCGGATGAAGACGAGGGTGGTTTCTCCGGTTTCGCTCCGGGTCCTGGATGTCTTGATGTCGGTCCAGCCGCGGGTATAGGTGATGGCCGCGAAGGCCTTGCCGCCGTCGCTGTCGAGGGTGATGTTGTTCACCGTGTAGCGGATCGTAAGGTTGTGGTAGCTGCTGAAGTCACGGCGGACGGCGGTGTCCAGGATCCCCCCCTCTCCCGTGTAGCGTTCACTCACCAGACTGGAGAAGCGGCGGATGTCTTTTGCCTCGTAGGCGGCGATCAGCTGGTCCAGGGCTTCTTTTACCTGGGCATGGTTCGCCATGGCCATGGCGGAGGGGGAATCGGTCCGGCCTCCGAAAACCACCTGCCCGCAGCCTGATAACGCGGCGCAAGCGATCGGGATGGACACCAGCAGAGTCAGAAGTCGAGACATGGGTACCTCCAAAAGCGTTTGGTCTAGCCATGGGCATGGTGGCTATTCGACGAGCCAGTACCGCCCGCCGAGGGTCTTGATGATCCGTGGCTTCCCGTCGTTGCCCAGGGCGACGAGTTCGTTTACGGCCGATTTTTCCTGGTGACGCAGGTTTCTGCTGTAGATGCGGCTCGAAATGGTCACATCATACGATACCACGTAACCCTGGGGCGTGAAGTCGATTTTCAGATTCTGGATATCGAACCGCACTTCGTCGAACCTGCGGAACATGCGGGAGAGGTTCGCCTGCATGTCGGCCAGGGTGGTGCCGTCGCCGGCCTCCCAGTCGTCCCCCATGAAGGCCATAAGCCTGGATGCGTCACGGGCCTGGTATGCCTCGGCAAACTGCCGGTAGAGGTCCCGCACCAGTTCCGGACCCCGGTCATTGGCCACCGGTTTGAGGCTTCGGAGGGTGGCAATCCTTGCCCTGATCTGTTCGATGAGGGGTGCGATCGTGCTGTGACTCTTCAGTTCGTCCGCGGGTGATCCGGGTTGGATGTCCGTCTCCAGCATGGTTGTCCACGACTGGATCTGCTCCTGCCCCACAGGCGAGCTTGCGGATTCGAAGGATTTGAGGAAGGCATCAACGTCGGTCAGGTGCCCGGAGAGGGTCCGGGCGAGCTCCGCGACCCGTGTGCGCTCAATCCGGATGGTGTTGATCCGGTTCGTTTCGCCGAGGATCTTGAGATAGGCGGTGGCGACGGGGCCTCCAGTGGGGGCCTTGCCCTTGGTGTACATCTGCTCGTATATGCCATGGGCGGTGCCGTTCACGTCATTGAAGGCGGCACTGAAGCGGGCAGGATCGTAGTCGAGCCAGTCATTTTCTTCCCGCTTTACCTTCTCGTATATTCCCTCCAGTTTCGTTACCGCCTCCACAATTTCACGGTCCTGGACGGTCGGCGGCTTCAGCCTGAGCTCCCGCAGGAAGGCGCGGTAGGCTGAAATCCCCCTTTCCTGGGCCCTGAGGTCCTGCCAGAGGGCTTCCGGCAGCCGGGGGAACTCGGCCACCGGTTTGGGAAGGCTCAACCAGTTGTTGTATCCGGCGACGGTCTTTCTCCCTTCGAGGAGCTCCCAGCCGATGGAGTCGGCAAAGGAGGGGGCCGCCTCCCGGACTCCCGCCCGCAGCCTCGCCATCTGCTTCTCCAGTGAACTCTGAATGGTCCCTGCGCTCCGCTCGGCGTCGGCATATGCGGCGAGGAGCCCTTCGGTCTCCAGGGAGGAGGATTCAAGGATGCCGCGGGCCTTTTCCAGACGTTTTTCGTCGGGGGTGACAAAGTCCCTCAACACCGGATGGGATATCCCCTTCACTTCGAAAAACTGGGGGAATTTCCGATCCGCCTCCGGCGACAGAAGGAAATCGAGCTGCTGCCGGGTGGTTATCTTGTCCGGCCTTAGTTCAGCCGCCAGCAGTTCGAGAAAGGTTCCCCCTTCACGGGTTGTGGCTATGCCGTGGCCGAAGAGGGAGGAGATGGTGGAGGAGATGGTCTGCTGCAGGGTGTAGTAGCCGTCGGCCAATTTGCCGATTTCCGCCGCGTAGCGGTCCAGGTCGGCCAGGAGGGTGGGGATGCCGCGGGCGGCATCGGCGGCCCGGCGTACCTTCGTGTGATGCTCCTGCAGGCGGTTGAGAAGTTCCCTGTAGCGGGCCGTTTCGGCCTCGTAAAGACGGGTGAAGACGGTGGTGAAGCCGCCGTGCCGGGCAATGAAGTCGTCGATGGGAACATGGGCGGCATGCCACTCTTCGGTATCAGCCGGATTCCATCCCCCTCCCATGGCCTGGGCGACCATAAGGAAGTTGCGCCGTTCCGCCACCCGTTCCGCCACCCGTTCGAGGACTCCCCCCATGTCGAGGACGGCATCTTTCTCGGCCTTCTTGGTGTTGAGATAGGAGGTAAGACCTGCTATGGCCTTCTCTATCCGCTGGGCCGAGGCGTCGAATGTCTGGGCCGCGGTGTCGAGGGTCACGGCGGGCTCAGCCATGAGCCCACGGAGATACTCCTGGCTCTGGGCCGGGGTGTTCCTGCCGCTCCACCCACCCCACCAGAACCATTTGTGGGCCTCGTCCGCCCCCGCCATGACATCGAGTCCGTCCTTCTCGACGGCCGGTTCCACCACCTTGTCGTCGGGGAAGGTCAGATATGTCTTGTCGATTTTCCTCCTTTTGATGATTGGGGCGAGGGTCCTGGCAAGCCACGGCATCTCCTGGCCTGCCTTCTCGTAAAAGGGGGTGTGGAACTTGCCGGCCTCGGCCTTGGAGGATTCCTTCTCCCGGTCAATGGCTGCCTTAACCCCCGCAGGGCAGTCGTCCACTCCTCTGATTCCCCATACGCCGGCGTAATCGGAGCAGCTTGGGGGCTGGCCGGCGACGATGCGGGAGATGTGCTCCTGGAACACCTTGTTAAGGCCGCTTGTGTATTCGGCAATGAGGGGCTGGACCGATTCGGGGGCCACGGCGTTGTCCCAGAGATCCCGGAAGAGCTGACCGAGCTTGTTCCCCCAGGTGCCGTAGTCGCCTCCGCCGTCGGGGGTTCCCGCCGTCGCCGCCTTGTCGTTCACCGGCTCCACCTTCTTCTTCCGGAAGGTCTCCCTGATGGCGAACTTCTCCACGTCAACGCCCCTGTAGGTTGTCTTGAGCCGCTCCAGATAGCCGGCGAAGAGGGACGGGTCGTCGAAACAGGCATTGACGAAATTATCCTCGGCGGAGGCGGCGACGGTCCCCCCGACGCCGGTGAAGGTGCCGGCGCCGACGATCCTGGCCGCGCGGAGCTGCTTGTAGGCGGCGCGATAGGTGGCGCACTCCTGCCTGGTCGCTTCGTAGGCGGTGCTGAAGGCGCTCCAGTTGAGGGCCGGGCCGATGAACTCGTTGGCCACCTTCATGATGCCGTCCGCCATCTCCTTCGAATCCTTGATCTTATTGAGCCTTTTGATCTCGTCGGCGGTAAGCCCCGAGGCGACGAAGCGCTCAAGGGTGCCGGCCGGGGGTTGAGGCACCTTCTCCCCCATCTTGGCGAGCATGGCCTGGGTCTTGGCGGGGATCCGGTCGTAGGACATCTGCTGGAGGATCCCCTGCAGCTCCGCCCGCCGTGCCGGGCTCCCCAGGAGCTCCGCAGCCGCTTTCTGGACCCCTGCGCTGTCGAGAATCTTTCCCATCCCCAGTTCGGCGCTTTTCTGGATCCGGTCCAGGTCGGCGCCGCCGAACAGGACTTCCATGACGAGAGTGTTCCTGATCTTGTCGGTGAGGACCGGATCGCTGAAGAAGGTTTCACCCAGCTTCAACTGCAGGGCCGGCTTGAAGAGCTTGTAGAGCCGCTCCGCCGGCGATGTCCCCCCGAGGGTGTCCCAGAGGATGATCTCTTCCAGGTTGTTCTTGACGTTGTCGTAGAGGGCCTGCACGTAGGGGCCCGCCAGTTCGTTCCAGAAGACCACCTCCGCCGGCATGTCGGAACGGAGGAACTCGTAGATCTCCGACATGGTTTCGGTCTTCGCCTTCCAGACGGCGATCTCTTCCTCCAGCTTCTTCAGCTCCTCCCGGTTCTCCGGCGTATCCTTGAGCCTGTCGCGGATATTGGCTGTGATCTCCCTGTGCCGCTGCCTCAGCTCCCGCCCCTTTTCCATGAGGGCGCCGAAGGCCGCTTCCGTCTCTTTCCACCGTTCATTGAAAAGGGTTTCCCGGGATACTCCAAGGACGTACGTGGCGCCGGGGATAGCTCCCCGGGCCAGTTCCGCGGCGCTGTCGAGGGTCTGCTGCGTCTGCCCCAGGAGCTCCCTGATGAAGTTGACGGTGGTGGAGCGCTGTTCCCCCAGGATGCCGATCCATTTCCACTGCTCCCTGCTCAGGGCAGTGGTCCGCTCGTAGTCGTCCTTCAGCTTGTTGAGCCGCATCTCCTTGGCAGGCGTGGGGTCGCGCTGGAGGTCGTCCCACGCCCGATTCATGTCGTCAATGAGGGTCAGGGTCCGCTGATGGAGAGTTTCCGTCTGCGCCCGCAGGGCCGCCAGGGAAGCCTCCACCTCGGCTTCCCCGGCGTAAGCGGAGAGGGGATGGCAAAACAGGACACACAGCAACAGTATGATCCGTGTCAGAAAGACCGGCACACTGCTGCGGCGATATCTTCTTCCTGGGGCTGCCATCAATTCCACTGAATCAACTCTCAGAAGGTGCGGCTGCCGTTGGGCTGGTACTTGTACGATATCTGCATGCTGATGGTGGACGGCGTCTGCATAACCTGCGACACGTACATGAGGGCATAGGTGCCGTTCGGCAGCCTGAACGCATAGGTGTGCCCGTCGAGGAAATAATATCCGATGCCTGAATCGGTCTGGTAGCCATCGGCGGGAGCTTCGGTTACCGAGTTCAGGGAAACGGAACCAAGGTCCCTGAAGGCATGGCCTATGGCCAGAAATCCGTAGGCGGAGCCGGTGACACCGCCGGTGATGAAGAATGAAGCGCCCGATGAGTTGCTCGGCTCGCCGCTGACGAAATCGAATCCCATGGGGGGGTGGAACTGGGAGACAATGAGGCCGCTCCCCGACTCCACGCCGGATACATCGTCTGTTCCCGTCAGGGCCTCGCTGAACGGCACTGTTGACAAGGTTCCGTCGCTTGAAACCACGATGACCGGCTCATTGGTCCCGCTGTTCACGGTGCCGGTTGCCACTTCAGAGCTGTCGGAGAGGCCGAAGATCAGGGGGAATTTCATGCTGAACACCTTGAGCCCCCGGTCGGTCGGTCTGAATACCAGTTCCGTCACCCCCCGGTCGCTGACGGTTTTGCCGTTCCTTGCCGAGGTCAGTTGCCGGGAGTAGGTGATGGAGACAAAGATTCCGCCATTTCCGCTCACCACATTGTTGAGGGTGTAGCGGAGATCGATCTTGTCGAAGTTGGTGAAGTCTTTCCGGATGGCCTTGTCAAGAACCGCCGGGTCGGCGGCAAACTCTTCGCTTACCCGCGACATGAAGGCTGCCGGGTCTTCGGCCCGGTAGGCTGCAATCAGCGCGTCCAGCGCGTTCCGAACCTCGTTCTGGAAGGAGCCGTCGGACACGGTGATTTCCTTGCGGGTGCTTTCCAGGTCGTTGGTCTTTCCGGCGGTGTCCGTAACCTCCACCAGCATGATATAGGTCTTCCCGATTTCCGGCCGGAACCGGAACTCGAAACCGCCGTCCGACGAGTACGATGCTTCCTTCCAGGTTTCCCGGTTATCTAGACTTACGCTGACGCCGCCGATTTTCCCCTTTCCGGCCCGGGCTTTCCCCCGGAGCACCATCTCGCCGTTGGCCAGCATGTCCCGGTATACGGTGAGTCTCGGGCCGCTTTCCTCATAGGGTATGCCGTTCAGGTGGAGGTAGCTGATGTTGACTTCGTCATTGGCCTGGCCGAAGATCCACCACTTGGCCTCTGCTGCTCCGCTCAGCGCGAAACAGAGCAGTGCGATGGCCAGAAGAATTGTTTTGTTCATGTATCCGCTCCTGTCTATGGCACGTGGCCTGATTGTCCGTCAGAACTGGAAACTGATGCCGGCGGTGACGCTGGTCTCCCGGAAGTTCTGGCTGCCGCCGGCTGTGTTGGGGTCGTAGCGGAAGTCGTTGACACTGGCCTTGGCGTAGAGCATCCCCTGGAGCTTCTGCAGAGCATCGGGACGCCAGTAGACGTTCATGCCGGCGAAGGTCTTGGCCGTGTCGGTCCCCGCCTCCTTCAGGAGCCGGTTTTCACCCACCTTGAAGGTGGAGGTGATTTTCAGGTCGGGGACATCCACGCCGAGGCCGGCGGAGTATTCCACGATCTGGTCGGTGTTCTCGGCCACCTCGTCGTTGTGGGTCCAGCCCCCCAGGTAGATGGAGGGCTTCAGGACGAACCGGCCGACGGTATGCCTGCTGGAGAGGGTGGTGTTGTAGGTGAATTCCACGTCCTTGCGCTTGGCGGTTGCATTGGCGGGGTTGTCCTGGTCGTAGACGATGATCCCGAAGGTGGTGTCGCTGTCGAAGAGGCCGAAGCGGTCCCGGTACCCCATGGTGATGTAGTGGTCGAGGCTGTGCATCACGGGGCTGTAGGCCCGGTCCAGCTTGTAGCTGAAGTCGGCCACGGCGTACTGGCGCTTGAACGGCCTTTTCAGGGAGAGGGCGATCTCCGGCTTGTAGTGGTCGGTGCCGTAGGCCTTCTGGCCGTCAACGTTGTCGTGATACCAGAGCATGGCGCTGGTGATGGTGAGGTCTTTGCTGTACTTGTAGCGCCACTTGGCCTTCACCTTTTCCCGATCCGGGGTGGCGGAGCCGACGGTGGTACGGAAGTCGGGGGAGACCCGCTCGTACTCCAGGGTCACCCGGCTGGGGCCGCCGTCGCCGGTGGCCACCACCTTGTGGGAGTGGCCGTGGTAATCGTTGAAGGGGGCATCGGAGCTTGGACTCTGTTTGCCGTTGAGCCATGCCGATTCCCCCTGGATGGTGAGCCCCGGAATGGGGCGGTATTCCCAGTCCGCGGTCCAGGTCTGGTGGCTGGTGAGTTCACCCCCCATGACCCGCACGTGGTCGTCGGTCTGGACCCCGCTCAGGCCGATCCAGAAGTCAGGGCCTATATTCTGCCGGATCTTTCCACCGATCACCTGCCGTTCCACGGCGTCCACCCCCCAGAAGTTGTCCCACCGGGAGTAGGCGATGCCGTAGAGAAGGCTCACCTGGGGCAGGTATGTCTGCTCGGGGGTGAACCGGTAGGAGCCCCCCTTGACCGCCGTGTTCAGGGCGTACTGGGAGAAGGCCTCGAAGGTGTCGCCGAGGGTGAAGGTATGGATCTTGTTGGTGACCCTTCCCTGGAGGTTGGTGAGGGAGAAGGTCTTCTGGTCGTTGCGCCGGTCGTCGGTGGCCTTGGCCCCCACGGTCCAGTTGTAGTCGAAATCACCGGCCCGGCCGTTTCCGAAGAGGTTCAGGATCTCCAGGTACCGGCTCCCGTCGGTGAGGGATGACTGGCTTTTTCCTGGTCCGCTCACGTCGTTCCAGGTGACCGAAAAGTCGTTGGAGCCGTGGATCTCGTGTTCCGCCGCCAGGGCCGCGGCAGGCACCAGGGCCGCGACGGTGAGCCATGCCGCAAGCAGCCGCAGCCGCCGTGCTTTTCTCAATCGGCGCATGAAAATTCCTCCTTGTGGGTTGTCATGGATGTGCTGAATTCACGCTCCATGTATTGCAAGAACAGTTTTGTGATTTTGCGGAGTTTATGCAATTATCGTGCGTTAATGTCTGGTTTTGGTCGTGAATGTTTTGCAATTTCTCATGTTTAACGACATGTTCAACAAAAGTTCCAGTCACCTCCTCTGTCAACCGCATCATTTTATGTCGACTAAAATGTCAACCGTGGCATACTTGTTGATGGTTTTCTTGGCCAGATACATTCTGTGATTCGGGCTCCGGGTTACTCAATGAGACCAATCAGCGCTTCGCTACCTTTCATTGCCTTTGTCGTCTGGCTGCTGGCAGTTCCCATGGATGGCTTCCTGTTGGCCTCTCTCGGGATTGACGATGCCATTCTCTATTTCCTTTTTCCCCATGTGGTGACGCTGGCGGTCATTGGCACAGTGCTTTGCCGGTATCCCCTCTTTCGCCTGGGTGTTGCCGGAGGTGTCGTAGCCATGGGCGCCACGGTGCTGCTTCCCCATGTGAAGGGGGGTGCTCCGTGGCTCCTTGCATCCGCCGGCATCGGTTCGGCATTCGTCTGCGTCAGGGCGGCGAACTATCTGAAACGGGCTTCATCGATGGGGGGATCAGCCGCCTTTGGGCTCATGGCGGCAAATCTCCTCCTATTCCTCTTCACCGTCATCCCTTTGGCTGAAGGTGTCAAATTCTACCTGGTTGCCGCTTTGCTTCTGATCCCTGTCGCGCTGCGTTCCGATGCTTGCGGGGAAGGCGGCGGGGAGGAGAGTCTTCTGTCGTTTCTCCCCTTTGTGTTCGTTTTCCAGATGGTGAGCGGCCTCATGTACGGAACCCTCTACGGTCACTATGCCCGTGTCGCCATGGTCCCCGGCGTTGAAGTCGCCTTCTATGCCATTGCCGTCGTCGTGGGGGGGGTGGTGCTCAGGCGCCGGAGGGAAATGCTTCTGGCCATGGCAATCGTGGCGGCCATGTTTGCCTTTTCCCTGTACCTTGTACCGACTCCAGCTTCGGTAAACGCAGCACTCTTCGCCATGCAGGGGGCCGCGGGGTTTCTTGATCTTTATGTCCTGGTGCTGCTCCTTGCCCAGCGGGACTCCCGTCGAGCCCTCGGTGTAGGCCTTGCCGTCGCCTGTTCGGGGATCATCGTGGGAAAAGGAATATCGGTGGCCATTGGCGATATTCCGCAACTGGTGGTGGCAGCGGCGAACATCGTTCTCACAACGTCGGTTCTGCTCCTCTATCTGGTTGTGCGGGGTGAACGCCGGGAGGCGCAACGGGCGGTTCCCGCGGAGCTTCCCGTGGCCGTCGAGGGAAGAGCGAGCCCGCTTTCGCCTCCGGCAGTCTCCAATGACTTCGAGCCGCCGCGTGATCAGTTCACCCTGCCGGCAAGCCTGCGCAAACGGTTCTCCGAGCAGGAAAAATCGGTCCTTGGCTGTATAGTCCAGGGGATGACTTTCAGAGAGACGGCCCGGGAGCTGGCAATATCTGAGTCTTCAGTGAAGACCTACATGAAGCGGATCTACGACAAGATGAGCGTATCGGGAAAGGATGAACTGCTGGCGAAGCTGGGGGAAGAACCGCGGAACTGAGGGAAATAGTAATGTTTCGGGAGCGGAAAAGGGCGGCCCCATGACGGGGCCGCCCTTTGTGCTTGCGGGGCTGGAGCTATGCTACTTCGTGGTCCTTAAGCCCCGTTCGGGGCGGCTGAAGGTGTGGCAGAAGGAGCAGTCGTACTTCTTGTCGGTGACGTGCTTGGTGTGCACCGAGGAGAAGCCGGGGTTCGGCTTGAAGCCGTGGCACTGGATGCAGACCGCCGATTCGGCCCCCTTGAGGGTGTAGCCCAGCTGCTTCAGGTTCATGCGGGCCGTGGTGCCGTGGCAGTCGGTGCAGGTGAGGGCCTTGTCCCTGGTCATAACTTCGTGGTTCAGGGCCTGGTACTCGTAGGTGGTGACCATCTGGTTGGGGGCGCCGGCGGTGAGCCCCAGGTTCACGAGCCCCGAGTTGACGGCGTTGTAGAGGTTGCCGGTGGCGAAGTAGACGCTGGTGTCCACGGGGATCAGCTGGCTGGTGAGGGTCGCCAGGGGCTGGCTCGCCGTCTTGTACTTGAACGGATAGAGTTTTGACTTCGGATCGTTGATCCCCCCCAGGGGGCGGCTGACCGGATAGTAGCCGGTGACCGGGTCGGGGGTGGCAACGTCGAAGAGGTTGTAGGCCCAGGAGGTGCCGTTCCAGAAGGCATAGACCGGTGTCAGGTCGTTCTGCATCTGCATGAGGGGATGGTAGGTGCCGGTGGCCCCCAGGTGGGGCTGCTGCCAGTCGCGGAAGACTTCTGTGGCCTCGGTGGCCGGTGTGTCGAAGGCGTTGCGGGCGTAGGTGCCGATGTGGCAGGTCTGGCAGGCTACCCGGGCCATGTGGGTGTTGACGGCTGCCGTGGCGTGGCCGCCGGTGCCGGTTTTGGCGGCATGGCAGGCGGTGGTGGCACAACCGACCGGCGCGGCCCCTTCGGTGGGGCGGAGATCACTGCCGCGGCCCGAGATCCGGTGCTCGCTGGTGGTGTGGCACCCCTGGCAGGTGAGGTTGGCGCCGGTGGTGGCCATGTGGACGTCGTAGGCCCGGTCGGTGGTGGCGCCGTGGGCCAGGGCCAGGTCTCCCCGCTTTACGCCGTCGCCGCCGCCGGCCGTGGCGTGGCACTGGAGGCAGCTGGCGCGGGTCGGCCTGTGGAGGGTCTGGACCGCCTGATCCATGGTGATGGCCATGTTCGCCGTGTCGGGAACCATGACGCCGTTTACCTTCACCCGCTTGTACTTCTCCTGGTGACAGACGAGGCAGTCGATGTTGTTGAGCTGCGCCGTGTCCGCCGTGGCGGTGGGCTGGGCGCCCAGGCCCACGTGGCACTTGCTGCAGCTGTTCCAGTTGCCGGTGATGTTGATGCAGTAGGCGTTCATGGCGCCGGCGCTCTTGCCGCCGCCGTCGGTGTGGTTGGCGATGGCCGGGGTGGCCCCTTTCCACTGGTAATGGACCGAAGCGTGGACTTCCGTGGCCTCCTTGGCGTGACAGGCGACGCAGGTGCCGGCGCCGTTCCACTTGAGATTCGCGTGGGGTGCGCCGGCGGGGGGCGGAGTCGCGGCGATGGTGTAGCTGACACTCTTTACTGCTTCGGCATTGCCGGCCGTGTCCCGGGCGAAGAATTTCAGGGTGGCGGTTGAGGCAATGGTGATGGGGGAGCTGTAGGCGGCCGAAGCGGTGGTCGGCGTGGTGCCGTCGGTGGTGTAGTAGATGGTGGCCGGCTCATTGGCGGAGAGTGTCACCGAGACCGGGGCCGTGAAAGTGCCGCCGGCAGGGGAGGGGGTCGTGACCGGCGCCGTGGTGTCGGCCGGCGGCGGAGGAGTTGTGCCTGTGACGGTAAATGTCTTTTTGCCGCTGGCCTTGATCAGGGCCGGGTCCTGGAACTCCGCCTTGGCTTCCCAGGTCCCCGCGGGGGCCGCGGCTGCCAGCGTATAGCTGCCGGCATAGTAGCCGTTGCCGGTGCTCGTCAGGGTAGTCTTGAAAACGGTTGTTCCGGTCGGGTTTTTCACCGACAGCTGCCGCTTGGTGGTGGAAAGGACCGGCTTGCCGTCGGAGTAGACCGCGTAGGCGGTCACCTTGACCAATTGCCCCGGGGCGTAGGACCCCTTGTCGGTGGTAACCTTCACGCTCATGGTGACGGCGCTGGCCAGGGCCGGCACCATGAGCAGGCCTGCCAGTGCCGTCAGATAAAGATAAAGATACCTGGGTGAAAAACGTTTCGTCTGCATACGGATTTCCTCTTCTTTTGCGGCTCGGTCGCCGCCACGGTGTTTGAGGTTCGTTGTTGGAGTGGACGTTTCTTCGGGGTATCTGACTGCACGGTGGAGGGTGGATCGTTGTCAAACCCGCTGCTTACTGTCTGAACCTTACTGCTGCTTTCCTGCCGGATTCCTGCTTTTTCACCTCCCTTCGGCGCTGATTGACTGTGGATCCTCAAGGCGCAAAAAAAGCCGGGTCGTAATATCGAGGTGATATTTCGGCGACCCGGCTGTCTCGGTGAGACCCTGTAGGCTTTCCGTCCCATCCTCGCGGATGGTTTAGTATTATCGTCTATCTCTGATATGAAGTTGTTACGCTTTTGTTGCGCGCTCTGTTTACCATATCGGCGTGCGGGAATGCAACTTTAATTTTTTTTCCAGACAGCGTTCACCCGCGAATTTTTTCTCTTACATCGGCATCGGCATATCCATGATGTCCCAGACCCCCATCATCCCGATGTCCTCATGCTCGATGATGTGGCAGTGGAACATGGTCATTCCCGGCCAGTCCATCACCGGTACGAGCATGGTCACCTTCCCCCATTTGGGGACGAGCACCACGTCCTTCCATGCCGGAATGGTGGTGTAGAGGGAGGCATAGGCGCTGTCACCGCCGGTTATGGAGAGGACCTGGGCGGAGTTCACGTGCTGGTGGAACGGGTGGTCCATGCCGCTCTGGTTGACGATCTCCCAGACCTCCCATCCCCCCAGGTGGGACATGAATTTGTAGGTGTGGTCCATGTCCGTGAACGAGATGCCGTTGATGTAACCCCGTCCCTGCATCATGCTGAGGGTGAGGGTGCGGCGCGGCAGCATGGAGGTGTCCATGACGACCCGCCTGGCGCCCGGATTGACTGAGGCCGGTAGGGAGTTGTTCAGGGCCGCCCCCTTGCACGAGAGGGTCAGGAGTGTCACCTGCTGCTGGCTGCCCATGCCGCCCCGGCTGTAGGGGAGCGACAGGAAGCGGTAGTTCTTGGCGGTCTTGCTCGCCTTGACGAGGATATCCGCCCGCTCGCCGGGGGAGAGGAGGAGCGAGGAGAGCTGGTAGGGCTTGTCCAGGAGGCCGCCGTCCGTTCCCACCAGGTGGAGGGAGTGCCCTTCCAGGGAGAGCTTGTAGAAGCGGGCGTTGCTGGCGTTGACGATCTGCCACCGCTGCACCTGCCCCGGCCGGATGTTCAGCACCGGGTTTACCTGGCCGTTGACCATCACCAGGTTTCCTTCCTTGCCGTGCATGTAGTCCATCATGGAGGTGTAGGGGGAGGGGGCCGAACCGCTCAGGGTCAGGTCCTTCAGGACCATGATGTGGGTCTCGTAGCCGGCAAGGGCTGTCGTCTCGTCCTCGATGACCAGGGGCCCCGCCAGCCCCCCCCAGTACTGCTCCGCCACCACCCCGTGGACATGGGGATGGTAGAAGTTCAGGTGCCCCGGCTCCTCGTGTCTCAGATCATAGGAGTAGTCGTAGATATCCCCCGGCCTGAGCTGGATCATCATGCTGTCGGCCGGCGGCTCGGGGGAAACGTGGAGGCCGTGGGTGTGGAGGTTGGTGATGTTCTTCGTGTGGCCGAGGATGTTCTTTTCCGTCGTGTAGGGGAGGTTGTTCCTCAGTTGAATCCGCAGGGTCTCTCCCCTTTTGGCACGGATGGTCGGACCGGGATATGTCCCGTTGTAGGTCAGAAGCGTGGCCCAGGTGCCGTTCACGTTCACCTGCGATTGCTGTACCGCCAGTTCATAGAACCCGAGAGCGTTCTTCACCGCTTCGACCGGATCCCTGAAGGGGCTCCCCGGCGGGGGGTCGATGACGGTCGTCCCGCCCCCCATGCCGCCGCCACCCATGCCTCCGCCCCCCATGCCCCCGCTCCCCATGCCCCCGCTCCCCATCATGGCGCGGGCCAGGTCGGTGTGCAGGCCGATGCAGGCGCCTGTCAAGCCGACTGATGTCATGGTAAGAAAATCTCTGCGATTGATCCGTTTTCTGGTCATGGTCGTATCCTTTCCTCCTGCTCGCTTCTTGATAAATGTGGTCAAAAAAAGGCCGCCTTTCAGCGGCCCTATCGGGGGTTCTATCTCAGTAATCAACGCCCTGCAGATAAGTCCTTACAGCGGCTGCATTTGGCAGGAACTGGCTGGGCCGCATCATCTCGTTGTCCTCGTGGTCGGTGATGTGGCAATGCCAGACATAGGCGCCGTTCAGTGCGTTCGGCTGATATGGCCAGAACAGATCGGCCGCGCCGATAGCCTTATCCTGCGGCGCAACTCGCGCGACGATCCGCGTCACCTCGCCTGGACGCATGATGACGGTGTCTTTCCAGCCAGTCTCGAAGGATAATGGCGGCAGCGGCGGGCCGAGCGGCACCGGATCGGGGTTGCCGCCGAGGGCACGCGGATTGCCGGTGAAGTAGTCGAGCGGCGGTCCGTAGCCGGGGATATACACGCCACCCGGGAAGGCCATGTTGTATGCCATCATGAAAGCCGCCATGTCAACCGCCTGCCGGTTGATAAGCTGGAACTGGAGGCCGTGGAGATGGATCGGGTGCGAATCCATGGTGGTATTGACGATCTCCCAGATTTCGGTCTGGCCTTCGACTGACAGTTCGGTCAGATAGTTGCCGAGCACGAAGGTCGAGCCCGGTATCTGCGAACCATCCGGGCGCAGGCCGCTCCACTTGGAGTTGTTGACCAGGGCCTCAAGCGGTCCGCCCAGGCCGGGAACCTCGTTGAGGGTCAAAAGGCGGGTCAGGTTGGGCACGACCCCGGCTGCCAGCGCACCGGTCGCGGGGTTGGCAAGGCGGACGATCTTCTGTGCACCGGAGCGAATCGGTATGCCGCTCGCGGGGTTGTAGCTGGCGTCTGCAGGCGCAGTGGCTGAGACGCGGAACTGCATGATACGGCCTTCGGTGTTTGCGCGGGGGTTGCCGAGTACCGTAGGAGCGGTATTGCGCAGCGTGAGCTGGACGGGATTCGGGACAGCCTGTTTCAATGCGGCATAGGCCGCTGTCATGGCAGCGATCCACACCGGATCGTTGAAGTCGACGATCACCTCATAACGCTCACCCGGCATCATCATCAGGCTCTTCTGTACCCCCGCCTTTTTCTGAGCGCCCGTGGCGTTGGGATCAATCAGGACCGGGGTGTCCAGGTACCCGCCATCCGTGGCGATGACCCACATGCGCGGACCTTTTACCTGGGAGACCAGGTCTTGCAGGAACATATCGTAAGGCCGCGAGTTGGACCCGTTGATAATGAAGAAGCGATACCGCTGCCGGTCGACGTTCAGATAGGGCCAGACCTTGCCGTTCACCACGATGGTGTCACCGACGAACTCGGGCACCCAGTAGGGATGCTCCGGGTTGACGCCGACATTGGGGAAGAAGAGCTGACCGTTGGTGTCGAACATGCGGTCCTGGATGACCAGGGGGACCAGGAGCCTTCCCCCCAGGCCGACGGGGTCGAGCCCTGCCGGCAGGGCGAGACCCGGATCGGTAAGGGCATAGGCGCCTGCCAGGCCGGCGAAGGTTGCATTCAGACGGGTGCCGCCGAGGAGATGGTCATGGAACCAGAGCGGCGCCGCCTCCTGGGTATTGGGATAGCGGTAGATCGCCTCGTTCGCGGCTGCCGGGCGGGGTGTGCCTGCCAAGGTCCCGACGACATCGGTACCTCCATAGTAGGCTGGACCTTGGAGCATGTAGTTTGTGAGGGTATCCGGCCCCGGCATGTCGCTCGCGAACCAGGCCTCGGGGCCGCCGTCGAGCACCGCCGGCACCTCGCCGCCATGCAGGTGAGGAACAGCGAGGACCGGCCCCATGTAGTGGTTCGTGTCGCCCGAGGTCGGCATCATCTGGCCCACTGCCTGATGGAACGCCGAGTGCAGGCTCTGGTCGGTCCAGTCTCTCCAGGCAATGCCTTGGGTCGTAAGGTTGTTCACGTACCTGATCTGTGTGGGGATGCCCCGTGTAGCCACAATGACGGGGCCGACAGCAGTTTCGGCCGTGCCCGCCGGGAAAGGCGTCGAAACGCGGTAGCCGAACGTCCATGTCCCGGTGTAGGTCCCCGGGCCGGTCGCCGGAACAAAGGTGGACGGCATGGTGTTGGCCTTGAACTCCACCATGTTCAAGGTGATCTCACCGGTTCCGGCGATCACTGTCGCAATTCCCGTTGTGGACTTCGGATTGAGATCCAATACGGGCAGCGGGTCAACGAACTGCGGGATCTTGTTGCCGGGGAGGTGAACCTGCGCCCCAAGGGCGCTGCCGCCCGTGGCAACGTGCAGGACCAGTGCAGCGGCGACTGACATGCTGCTGACGAATTGTGTTTTCATCGTTACTATCTCCATTCACGGGGTGGTTATGGGGAATGGCGTGGCATTCACCCGGGCGGATGGTCCGGCGTAGACGTTGGAGCGGGTCATTCCCCGCTCCCTCCCCGCAACGGTCCATCCGCTACTTCTCGTAATACCCGTCCGACAGCGTCTTCAGGAAGAGGACGATGTTATCCACCTGGGGCCGCGGGAACATGCCGAGGGTGGCGCGGTTCTGGTCCACTTCCGGCGGGGGGAACATGGTGGCCATGTTGTCGCAGCCGCCCATGCCGCCGCCTCCCATGCCACCGCCGCCTCCCATGCCACCGCCGCCTCCCATGCCACCGCCGCCTCCCATGCAGCCGCCATCACACATGCAGCCGCCGTCCATCATGGCACGCCAGTGGTAGAAGAAGACGATGTCGTCCAGGGACTTGAAGTAGCCGTTGTGGCCGTAGGCCTTCACGAAGTCCGGGGAGGGGCGCAGGTCCACGTTGCGGAGCGTGGGCACTTTCTGCTTGCCCATCTCCGGTTCGTATACCTCCGGCCCATACCCGGCGCTCTTCAGGTAGCCCCCCAGGCCGTAGTCCACCCAGTTTTTTCCATCGGGGTTCCACGCCTTGGGCATGTCGTAAAATGGATTTGCCGGATTCTTCGGGGTGCCGATGTTGTCATAGCCGAAGTCGGTGAAGAGCGGATAGCCGTCGGGGCCGGGCTCCAGCGTGTGGCAGGAGGCGCAGTTCCCACGGTTGGTGTCGTTGAAGACCGCCAGACCCTGAAGCTCGGCGTCGCTGAACCCCAAACCGCGGAAAGCCGTCCAGCGATTGGGGTCCATGCCTCCGCCGGGGCATCCCATGGCGCCGCCCATGCCGCCTCCACCGCCACCCATGCCGCCGGTGCCGCACTTGATCTTCGTAACGTCCTTGCCTGCCGCCTTGGCAGCATCCCAGAACATGTCGAATTTTGACGTGAAGGGGTTCACCTCCTGACTTCTCTCGTAGGCCGCCACGGAGCGGCCGATTTTCTCGTACACGCCGTTCACATCCTTGGCGCAGTCGAGGGAGCCGGCGCCCCACACTTCCTCGAAGAGGCTGGCGTAGTCCGATTTTTTCACTTTGGTGCAGAGGGCCTGAGCGTTGGGTAGGGCCTGCTCCAGCGGGTTCAGGTAGGGCCCCTGGGCCTGCTCGGCCAGGGGATCGCCGAGCACCTTGCCCGTGGCCCGCCCGTCCCAGAACATGCCGCCGAACCACCCTTCATCGGCCTCATCGTAGTGGAGCACCGGGCTGTCGCCGGCATAGGCCGAGGTGGGGGGCTTGCGGTTGCCGAAGCGGTGGGGAAGGGCTCCTTCGTAGACGGCGCCGCCGGCGTTGATGGCGGCATCCGGGCCGGTGAAGCCGGTCTCCGGGGCGTGGCAGACGGCGCATGACTGGGTGCCGTTGGCCGAGAGGCTCGGGTCGAAGAAGAGTTTCTTGCCGAGTGTTTCCTTTGGGGAGAGGGCCGCGGCCGGGGAGGCCATGGCGGCCGCCAGCAGGATAGCCCCTGCCAGAGCCGAGGTTTTCGTAATCGTCATGATTTTTTCTCCTTTCAGTGCCGATGGTTGTGTTGCAGGTGATTGTTCCTTAGCAATTTCCTGTTTGACGATCCGATAAATAGCCGATGAGAACGGTAAACTTTGCCCTGATATGCCGAAAGGGCCTGCGGTAAGGCCCTTTCAGAGGAACAGGGGGGAGGGATCGCTCCCTCCCCGGAAAACAAAAGCCAAAAGCCAAGTTACGGAGCCGCCGGCACGTTGACGGCAGCAGACCACGCCGTGCCTACCGGGTTGGCCGCGCCGACCCGGAACTGCCAGGCCTGCCGCGCGATGTTCCCGGTGGTGAACGTCGTCACGTTGGCCCCCACCGAACCAGACCCGGCCACGGTGGCGAAGTTGTTGGTGCTCCACTGGATCGTGTACCCCGTCTCGCCGGCCACGTCGTTCCAGGTCAGGGTCACCCGTTCGTTGTTGTTACCCTGCCGCGCGGCCGTTGCGGATTGGATCGTCGGAGCAGGTGGCGTCACCAGGGTAGCCGATGCCACGTTCGAGTAGTCGGTGAAGCCCGTCGGGATTACGGCCCTCACCCGGTAGGAATAGGTACTGCCCGTCGTCAGGCCAGTGTTCGTGTAGGTTGCGGTGTTCGCCGCGACCGTGGTCAGCAGCGCGAACGCACCGCCGTTGAAGGACCGCTCGATCTGGTAGCCGAGCTCGGTGTTGGCATTGTCGGACCAGTTCAGCCGGATCGATGTCGCCGACAGGATCGTCGCCGTCAGATCGGACGGGGTGTTCGTGTCAGCGATGTTGGAATTGCCGGAGTTGGCGGTCACGATGGGGTAGGGAGCCGGGCCGCCGACCGTGTTGGAGGCAAACACCTGGTAGTAGAAGGTCTGGTTGGTGTTGCCGATGGGATCGGTGTAGGTCCTCGTACCCGTCGTCGGTCCCGCGCCGTTGGACGGCACCGTCGCCAGGGTAGTCCACGGGCCGATGCTGGCGGTGGCCCGCTGGATCGTCATGGAGGTATCGTTCTTGGAGTTGTCGGTCCAGGCCAGATTGACCCGCCGGTTGGCCCCGTTGCCGGTCCGGATGGCCGTCAGGCCGGTGGGATCCTCCGGCGGAAGCGCCAGCGCCGTGGCCCGCATCATGTCGTTCTCTTCGTGGCTCAGGATGTGGCAGTGCCAGGTGTACTCCGCCCCGAAGTTGATCAACTGGTTCTGCAGGGGCGGCACGAGGTCGGCCCCGTCCGTGATGTCGATCTGCGCGAAGCCGGACGTGTCACCCAGGGGCATCGTCGGGTTCAGCGGCCGGATGTTGTTGGGGAGCTTGAAGGGTACCGGAGGCTTAACCGGCCGCAGCGCGACGATCGTGTCCTCCAGCGGGCTGATTCTGAGGGTGTCCTTCCAGCCCATCTCGTTTTCGTCCGGCAGCCGGATGAACCCGTCCCAGCCGACCCGGTTGAGGAGCTGCACGTCGAAGAGGTGGAAGTGGATGGGGTGGGTGTCCACGCCGTTGTGGGTGATCCTCCAGATCTGGACCTCGTCGGATTTCACGATCTCGGTCAGCGGATCGACGAAATTCTGGAGGATGAAGTTCTGGATCGCGGCATTGACGCCCGGCACTTCGAGTCCCAGCTTGGCGCTCATCCGTCCGTAGTCGTCGAAGGTCGCGCCCATCTCGTCGTGGATCGCCTTCATTTGGAACGGGGTGGCCGGCTCATTGTCCCCGATCCTCTGGAGGCTGATGACGCCGGCCTGGTCTTTCAGGACCGTGTCGTACTTCAGGCTGGTGCTGTTGATGTTCGAGAGGCCCCAGTACGGCGCGATGGGGGGGAAGCAGGTCTGGGCACCGGCAGCAGCCGGATCGCAGTCCGCCCCCGCGGTGTAGTAGGCGGAATTGCCGCTGGACCCGTAGGCCTTCTGCCCCACGACGATCGGATGCTGCGTCTGCGCAAAAATACCTTCCTGCGCGGCTGACGTTGACTTGAATGCATTCTGCAGGTTGGTCAGGAGCGTTGGATCATAGTGATCGTTGGTCGTTGCTGCGCTGCCGCCAGTACCACTGCCCACCACGATCTGCATGACGGTCCGGATGTTGGGGCCGACGCCAGGCAGTACGGGGCCGTACCCGCCGATGTCGGTCCGGTCCGGGGCGCCCGTGTAGTAGTCGTAGTGCGGGTCGAGGGCCGGGAACGCCGTAGGCGCGTCGTTGTAGAGGATGAGGGTCTGGCCGTCGTAGGCTGAGAAGTCGACGATCACATCGGCCCGCTCGGCCGGGGCGAGGAAGAGCGTGCCGCCGCCGTCCCTCTGGTTGAGGACGTTGCCGACGTTGAACATGGTCGGGTCCATGTTCCACTGAACCGGCTGGTTCGGCAGCACTACCGGCGCGGGGAGGACCCCGCCTTCGGTGGCGATCTGGATAAACGCGGGGCCCCTCGTGGTTGGGTCAGGCACGCCCCCTTCCCTGCCGTCGGTCGGCCACGTTTCCGGGAAGCCCGGGGTCGCTGATGCGGGAACCATGGCCACTTCGGTCAGGTCGGCCACGCCAGCGCCGTTGAAGTCATAAGGTGCAACAGTCGGGTTGGTATAGCCGTTCTTGTTGACGGCCCGATAGAACTGCAGGTTGAGGAACCGGTCGTGGGCCGCGTTCAGGATCCGGAGGCGGTATTTCTGCGGCTGTACGGTCAAAGTGGGGTACACAGCGCCGTTCACCACCATGGTGTCGAGGAACGCTTCCGCTCCCCAGGAAGGGTTGTGGGTGCCGGGGCGCTCCGGCGGCTGGCAGAAATTCACGATCGGTGCGTCGGGAGCCGTATTCCCGCCATAGGGGTCGCAGTTCGGGTCGTAGTACTCGTTCGCTACCGGCCCGAAGTCGATGCAGAACGGTTTTACCGCGTCCGGGCTCGATCCGCATATGGGAGTCCCCGGGAAGAACCAGGGTCCATAGTGCCACCGGCCCATGTCGTTGATCCCGCTCAGGTTGGGGTTGTAGGGGTTCTGGGCGGGCATGTAGACGTGGGGCCACCAGAGGTCGCCGGTGACGGGGGTGGCAACCGGGGCAGGACCGGACGTGGGGTAATTGGGGTTGCGTGTTGCCGGCTGCGATCCCCAAGCCCAGGTGGGATCGGTGGTCATGATCGTGGAGGCGTCCACGAAGGTTTTGTCCTGAATGACCAGGGGGATGAGGTGCTCCAGATCGGGGGTGGTCCCCAGGGTGCCGGGGACGCCCGCGGCGGCCAGCTTGTCCTCCAGGACCGGGTCGTTGATCAGGTAACCGGCGGCTTCGCCCACGTAGACATTAAGGCGCGTGATCCCGTAGGCATGGTCATGGTAGAACATGAGCCGGGCGCTCTGGTCATTGGTCCAGAAGAAGGTCAGCTTTCCGGCGCCTGGATTGTTCGTCGCGCCGGCGACCGCACAGGTCGTCTGACCCGCGCAGGCGGCGATGGTGTTCCCCGCCGCGTCGAACCACATGTCGGGCACGTAGGAGACGCTGACACCCTTGGGGTAGGCTGATGAGGCTGCTTCGCCCACGGGGACGGTCCACTGGTGGGCCGTGCCGTCGCTGATCCACGGGCTGAGGCCGCCGTGGAGATGGAGGGTGGCCCGGCTCTGGGAGAACTCCCCGGAAGTCAACGGGATGGTGGCCTTGGTTTCGGGATTGTAATCGATCTCGAACATCCCGGATCCCATGACCGTCGGGTCCCGCGGGACGAAGAGGTCGCCGCTGGGCAGGTTGTTGGTGAACTTGACCCGCACCGGACGGCCCTTGCTGGCCAGGATTACGGGCCCCAGGTAGCGGATCCCCGCCGGGGCTTTTGTGTTGTGCTCCGTGGCGGTGCATGCCGTCTGTCCAGGCCCTGGCACGTTGGGCGGCGGTACGCAGTTGGATGTGTCCGTCCCGTAGTTCGTCTGCACGTAACCCCGCAAAGTGGTAGCCGGCAATTGACTATGCAGTTTCTGGGGGTACTGCTCCAGCGAAATCTCGTAGTAGTCTGAGCCGGGGTACGTCACGACGTCCGGCCTCGCAATCGGAAGGCCCGCGTCGCCCAGCAGCGGCAGGGGGTCGACAAACTTTGTCAGCGGCGGGCTGTTGGCCCAGTTGGGGGTGTTGAAGTAGTCGGGGATGAAGTAGCCGTATCCCGGGTTCGCCGGATTGGTATCCACAACAAGTTGGGCCTGGGCCACAGGCGGGCCGATTCCAGAGAGGGCGGTCACCACCGTTGCCAGGCACGTGATGATCATCAATCTCAGCCTGTTCATAACTCCTCCTTCCTATTCCTGTCGTAGCTGCGCTTTCCTGCGTTCTGTCGGCGCGATGAGTCGTTTACTTCCCGTACAGTGCCTGTTGTCTCTTCGTCAAAGCCTGTTTCTTGACTTCACGCACCTTCTTTTCCCGCTCGCGCTTGGCCTCCATGGCCTTTTTCCCGCCCTTCTCGCCCTGTTGGGCCTGCGGATTCCCGGTGGTTTTCTCTGGCGCGGCGTTTACCGCTGCAACCAGGGAGACCGACAGAAGAACCCCGACTGCCAGTGCACATAGTCTTTTCATTTTCTTTCCCCCTTCCTCCTCCTTGAGTGGCTGCGTATTATGGATAATCCCCGCGATCACTTGATCGCCAGGAGCTCGACTTCAAATATGAGCGCTGCGTTCGGCCCGATAGTGCCGCCGGCTCCGCGCTCTCCGTAGGCGAGCCGGGACGGAACGAAGAGCTGCCACGTGGAGCCGACCGGCATCAGCTTCAGCGCCTCGCTCCACCCGGGGATCACCCCGTTCACCCTGAACGCCGCCGGCTTCCCGGTTCGGTAGGAGCTGTCGAACTCTTTCCCGTTTACGAGGGTGCCGCGGTAATGGCATTCCACGGTGTCGGCGTCCGTCGGTTTCCTGCCGTCACCCTGCTTGATGACCTTGTACTGCAGCCCGCTGGGCAGGGTAATCACCCCTTCCTTCTTCCCGTTCGCAGCCAGGAACGCCTCCCCCTCCTTCTTGTTGTCCTCCGCCGCCTTCGCCGTCATCTGCGCCCGCTTCTGCCTCACGGCGGTCTGGTACTGGTCTATTCCCTTGCGGACCTCATCATCGGTCAAAAGGAGCTTTCCGCCGGAGTATGCGTCCTTCATCCCCTTCGTCACCAGGTCCAGGTCGACATCGACCCCCTGCTGCTTGATGTTGCCGACGATATTGACGCCGATAGCGTAATTCACCTTGTCCTTCGCCGTTTTAAGCACCGGAGGTTCTTCGGCGGATATCTTTGTAGCTAGCACGAGCCCCATGACCGTCATGAACAGATTCACTTTGAATAATCTTTCCATCTTGCCTCCATCGTCAGTGGGAATAAAAAAAACCGGGCCGCCAAGGGTTATCCTTTGGCAGCCCGGCTGTCTTTGGTGGAAGATCCGTGGCGTTCCGTCACCTGCTCACACAGGTTTTGGCTTTATCATGGATGGCGGGAGAGTCGGAAGCTTCTTGGCTATTATGTGAGGTTGACGAGTAAGTTTCTGTTTAAGAATAGAGAATGGTTTTGTTTCTGCTTGTAGGTAAAATTCGGTTTAGGTTGTACGTAATTTATTTTGCAGGCGTGAGCGAAAATGTTGCAAAAAAACATGAATAATTTCGAGGCAGTAACCCGCTGCTTCTGAGGGTGGGTCCGTAGTAAAATGTAACGTTAGAAAAAAATAATTTTGCATAGTGCGAAGCAGTCAGGGGGCATATGTGATCGGGTCGGCGTAGATTGGAGACAGGTTCCCCGCTACATCCCGAAACTGGACCCGGATCGTGTATGCCCCCGGGGCGGCACCTGGGAGCGTGGCGTTGCGTGAGGCGGCAAAAGGTTCCCAGCCATACCAGACAATGCTGTCCCAGCTGAACCGCATGGCCGCGACGGCGGTAGTCGTATCACTTGCTCTGAGCGATAACGTTACGGGGCGGATGCCGGTCGTTGCCGCGTCGTCGTTGATGACCACCGACCCCGTTGGAGCGGTGGTGTCGAAAAGGATGCTGTCCGAGTAGACCGGTGATACATTGCCGGAGTTGTCCCTAAACTGGACGAAAATGGTCTTGGTTCCGTCGCCCCCCTGAATAAAGGCACTGCGGGTTGAGGTGTAGGCTTCCCAACCATACCAGGTGACGTTGTCCCAGCTGAAGCGCATGCCCGTGACCATGCCGTCTGCATCCGCGGCATTGACTGCCAGGGTCACTGGCCGAACCCTGGTAGCTACGGCGCCTCCGTTGATAACCACCGAGCCCGTGGGAGCGGTCTTGTCATAGAAGATACTGTCGGTGTACACGGCAGAGACGTTCCCGGATGCGTCACGAAACTGGACGTGAATTGTATTGATGCCGTTACCACCCTGAATGGTGGCGTTACGCGTCGAAGCGAAAGGCTCCCAGGCATACCAAGTCACATTGTCCCAGCTGAACCGCATGTTCGTGACGGTATCCTGCTGGTCCGCAGCGCTGAGCGTCAGGGTTACGGTTCTTGTGTTAGTCGTAGCCGCTCCGCCGTTGATCAGCACGTTTCCTTTTGGCGACTGGAGAAACGCAGAATAGGCGCCGGCAACATCAGGGAGGCCAAAACCATAGGAATCGTCGACCCCTGGCGGGCCGAGATCGATTGCGGTTTTCTTGAGAAAGAACTCCATTTCAGGCACGGTCATGTCTGGGAAGGCATTCCGAAGCAAGGCCATTGCTCCGGCAACGTGGGGTGAGGCGAAGGATGTCCCCGATACCGTCGCATAGGCCCCTGGAATTCCCAGATAGATGTCCGTGGTCCGGACGTTGACGCCCGGCGCCGCGAAGGTTGGGTACGTTCCGCCGCAGGCCGACGGGCCGCGACTGCTGGAAAGGATGATAGTTCGGGTAGCATCAACTGCACCCACGGCAATAGAGTCGGGATAATTTGCAGGACTGACGCTGGTCGAAGGGGCAGGCCCGTCATTGCCGGCAGCGAAGGAGAGCAGGATTCCGGCTGCCTTAAGTGCCTGCACATCAGGCTCGAATTCCTTGATGCAACCATGGTTCGCATCCTGTATTCCCCAGGAAATGTTGACTACATCGGGTGCGTCGTCTGTGGCAGGGTTGCCGTCCGGATCGAGGAGCCACTGAAAACTCTCGTGGATGGCGCTAAACGAAGCTTCGCCCTCATCGTTGTATATCTTTGCGGCAATCCAGGTGGCGCCGGGGGCCACCCCAATGGCTGTACCGCCGGAGTTTCCCCCTACCATAAGTCCCATGGTTTGCGTACCATGCCCCGTCCTGTCGTAAGGGAGGGGGTGCTCTCCGTAAGGGTCGAACCAGCTGTTGGCACTGCCACGCCAGCGGCCCTGGAGGTCCGGGTGGTTAGGGTCGACACCGCTGTCCATGTTTGCCACGACGACCCCCTGGCCGGTATACCCCAGTTCCCAGAGCTCTGGCGCGTTGATGGCGTCAATGTTCCATTCGGGAGTCGCCGTTCCTTCGCGGGTCGTCACGGGTAAGCGAATAACTGCGTCCAGGGTAACCGCCTCGACCCCCGGCACCGTCGCTAGTTCTTGTATCAAACCGGACGGCAGTGTTGCCGCTATTGAGTTAATGATCCAGAGCTGGCGAAGTTTGCTTCCCCGCCGCGTTTCGAGAGCCTCTTCAAGGTGCTTGCTGGATGTCGCAGCGGTTTCCCTGAGCGCCCTGACTATTTCCGATCTCCTGGCACCCTTTTCTCGGCCCTTGATTCTGCCGAAGTCGGTTTTGCCAGCCAGCCTGATGATGACCGGAATTTCGTCATGCGGTTCGAGAACGTCGAGTTTTTTCCGGAGCGTGGCCTCGATGATATCCGCCCCGGCAGGGATTGTCATCCCCGCCAGGAGCAGAAGCAACATACTGAAGCATGACGGCAAGATACCTTTCATTCCACCACCAGATGTTCCGCTCTGAAATCACCGATGACCACGGTGACCTTGTTCCCTTTTTTGACATACCGTCCTGGATTGACAAAGATGATGAAGTAGTTGCGGTCGGGTTTTGGTTCCCTGGTGGTCCGGAGCGCCCCGATCTTAGGTGATTCCGGCACCAGGAATCTTGCGCCGGTCGCCTCGTCGATGAGGTAGGCTTTGTGCTGTCTGCTAAAGAGAGACTTGGCCTTCTCAGCATCGAGGACCCGGTAACGGAAGTCAAGCATCTGCCCTTCCGCGGTCAGGCTGATCCGCAGCACCTTTACACCCCATTGTTGCTCCATGCCGGTTTGTTGCTCCTGAACCCCGGGCAGTTCGCCGATCGTTCCCTCGTTGGCAGTCATTGTTGTGCAGCCGCCGATGATGATTACGAGAAATAAAACAAACCACCGTAGGGGTTCACTTATACGGTGGTTGAAGATTCTTTGCGGGCTAGCTGACGCCTTATTTCTTCGGCTCATGGGTAGAATGTTGCCACCTCCATCCAGAAGAATCCCCCCGGCAGAGCCGGGGGGGGGGAGAGAAATTGCTGTTTATGGCGTATAGGTGATGCTGTCGGTGTAAACCGATGACACGTTGCCTAATGCATCCCGGAACCTGACATATATGGTCTTGATGCCGGCACCGCCCTGCAGCGTGGCATTTCGGGCCGTGGCATATGTCTCCCACGTATACCACGTTGTGCCGTTCCAGCTGAACTGCATGCTGTTGACGGCGCTTGCCGCGTCCGTGGCGCTGAGTGTCAGTGTCACCGCCGGGTTGTTGGTCGTTGCGGCATTGCCATTGATCACTACTGAGCCCGTGGGAGGGGTTGTGTCAAGCAGAATGCTGTCGGAGTAGGTTGCGGAAACATTGCCGGCCGCATCGCGGAACTGGATATAGATGGTCTTTGTCCCGTCGGCTCCTACGGGGATCGTGGCGTTGCGGGTCGTTGCGTAGGATTCCCAGGAATTCCACGTTGTACCGTTCCAGCTGAGCCGCATTTGGGTTACGGTGTTGAGCGCGTCCGTGGCATTGATGGCCAGCGTCACGGGGCGGGTGCTGGTCGCTGCGGCGCCGCCGTTGATCGTCACCGATCCCGTGGGGGCGGTCGTGTCATAGATGATGCTGTCCGAATAGGTGTTTGACACGTTGCCGACGGCATCCCTGAACTGGACATAGATGATCTTCGCCCCATTGGCTCCGACGGGAATAGTGGCGTTGCGGGTCGTGGCGTAGGTCTCCCAGTTGAACCAGGTCACGCTATCCCAGCTGAAGCGCATGCTGGTAACGGCATTGTCGGCGTCGGTGGCACTCAGCGTCAGGGTCACGCCGCGGACGTTGGTCGTTACTGCGTCGCCGTTGATCACCACCGAACCGGTCGGAGGTGTCGCTTCATTTACGACCTGCAGATAGCGGAGCATGCCGCCGGAGGGCGATGCGCTGTTTGTCAGCCCCAGTCGCCGGTCGAAAATCGGGTAGGACCCTGCTGAAGAAACATTGACAAGGGCGTCAATGGTTTTGCCCGGCGCCAGCAGCAAGGAATAGTGATTTTTTGCATACGGATACAGGTTGCCATCTTCGGCTACTACGGACATGCTCAGTCCGGTAAGGGACGGTACCCGGTTCGTAAGGCCTGCGTTCAGAAAACGAAGTAGAATGCTCCTGTTGACCGTTCCTGCGACAATGGGACTGGCTGCCGGCGAATAAGGCTCACCATTGATGAGGAAATACTTGGGGGCATACTCGATGGTGCTGGTCATTGTCCCTGTCGGACCATAGTTGCCTGTTGCTATGGCTGCATGGAGGGCGGGATCGATCTCGCTGAAGAGCAGGAGAGCTTCCGACGCGAAGGCGGTCGCCGGACTGTAGGCTTCGCCAGCCGCGGAGTCTTTTGTGACGGCTCCGTAGAGCCCCATCTGAACCTGCACGGCCGGATGTGAGCCGCTCTGGTAAAGGAACGTGCCGGGTTTCAGGTTGCTCCAGGTGTAGGTAACCGTCGTGGAGTTGTCCGCCGGAGTTTCGGTGGTGAAGGACTTGACCCGATCCCGGCCGGTCCCGTCTGTGAACTTTACAGGTGTCATCACTGCTGCTTGGCCCGGAATCACGATCGATATCGGCTCCACATGGGGACCGGTCAGATTGTTACGCAAATTGATCGTCAGTACCGAATCGCCCGGCGGAACCGTCAGTCTCGGACCCGGTACCGATGGTGCGCCGCACGTGGCATAGGTGCCGTCGGTGCATTGGGCAAAGCCCCACATGGTTATTACTTCATTGGTTACCGGCATGGTCTTCGTAAACGTCTGTGCCTTGAGCCAGAACTCCGCACCCCAGGATATTTCGATCAACCCCATGGCGAAAACCAGTGCCAGAAGAAACTCCAGCATCATTTTTGTACGCGTTGTTGTCATATCGAACTCCTTCTCCTATGGGTTCATAAGCATCATGGATGGATGTTCGATGAGCATCATAGTCAGCATCCCTCCGGGGAAGATGTCGTTATTCACAATTTCCTTTTCTGCATGGGAATGCCACATGAACAGGAAGCCGCCGTTGGGATTGAACCCCCCCTCACCGGGAGGCAAAGCCCCCATAGCCCCCAGGAAGGGGCTGCCGCTGTAGAACTGACCGAAAGTGAGTTCTTGCACCCCAGGCAGGACCACCGGGAAGGGCTTTCCATGGTCGGGGGCGTACTCGCCCGGTTGCAGCGGGTCTCCCGGGGCATGGCCGTACATGTCCCAACCGAGCTTTTCGCCGGTCCAGGTAAAGATGGCATCCGCTGTCGAGCCGGGGATGACGGTGGTCGTAAAAGCCAGTTCACCTAAGTCGGCGCCGCTGCCGGGAGCACTGGACAGGAGACGGCCTTCCCGGGCGATGACCCGGTGATGGTTGCCGTGGGTGTGGTAGGGATGGGGGTCCCGCCCACCGCCGATCATCCGCATCAGGATCTTTTCCCCGGGGTGCATCATCGGCATGCAGTTGTAAGGCTGATGGGGGAGCATGGGAGAATTGGCTTCGGCCATGGTGTCCGGTGCCGTGCGGCCGTTGATGAACCAGTAGACCGGGAAATAGGTGGTGTTGTCGACCAGGTCCATCCTGCCTGCCGCAACGTACTCGTGGATGCGGGGATCCATTTCGCTCAGCAGGAACAGATATTCATGATCGAACTGGGAATCCGGATGGTTGTATGCCTGAGTCGTGGGGTTGGTGGTCGGCCGCACTATCAGAGCTCCCACGAGCCCCATCTCGATCTGCAGTTCCGGCCGGGTGCCGCTGTAATAGGTATAGGTCCCGGGTTGCGAAGCGGTGAAGGTGTAGCTGACTGTTCCTCCCGAGGCAGGGGCCTCCCGCGTCAGCAGTCCGGCGACACCGCCGGTGGCGATAACTCCCGATTGGCCGGGGAACACTATGGACACCGGTACAGTCAGTTGATTTGTCAGGTTCACGGTCACCACGTCACCTTGGTTCACGATCAGTGTTGGGCCGGGATACTGCATCTGACCGTTACCGTTGGCGTATCCCCACATCAGGTAACTGCCCCCGTCAGCCGTGCTGATATAACCCGTTTTGGCTGTCAGATTGAAGGTGGGGCCGGTGATGCCGTCAATGGCCCCATGGGCGCCGGTTCCCCAGCATGCTAGAGCAACGGCAGTCAGGAGCAGGCCTGAGGCTCTTTTGAGTATAGCTTTAATCATAACGTTCCTCCTCAAAGGATTCCTAGTCTGCTAAGAGATCACGATTTCCGTCATCATGCCGCCGAAGTCCTCGGGACCGTTGCTCAAGTGGTTCAGGTCGGTGGCATAGAGGAAGTAAGTTCCGGGGGCAATGCCGGTGGTATCAAGGATCACGTCCACTGATTCGCCTCCGCCGAGGGTGACCGAATTCGTTGTATAGTAGAGGTTCTGCCCGGTGGAACTGCGAAGAATTCTGGCATCCCTTCCCACCACCTTCATTGGAATACCAAGGGACTGGAGAGTGAAGAAATCCACCGTTGCGAGGCTGGAGATGCGGAGCAGAACCTTCTGCCCGGCGGTCGCCGTAATTCTGGCGCTGACTTTCTGGGACAACTTGCCACCGTTTTCTGCTGGTGCCGCAAGAGCGCCAGGGTTGACCGTATCAGGATAACCGCGACCGTTCAGCATCGGATAGTTGTCCTTCATCATGGCGAATGGTAGAGGCTGAATGGCGATGTGCTGATCGTGGAATCTTGAATCAAAGCCCACAATCTGGATTGGAAAATCCACGTCATAGTATGTGGAGCCGTCACCATCGTTGTACACGTACTTGTTGCCGGTGGTATGGACAAAGGTGCTACCGTTGAGATTGAGGGGGGTGCCGTTTGGCAGGTCGTCCTGCAGCGGCGTGACGTAGAGGTTGCCGAGCATTCCCATCTGCATGTGCTCTGTGGCCTCCACGTGGCAGTGGTACATGTAGGTGCCCGGTTCCGGCGCCTGATAGTAGTAAGTAAGGCTTGACCCCATGTTGATGGAGATGGAGGCCATGGGTTCACCGTCGAAGATGGGGGCAGCGTTCGGGAAGCCGTGGAAGTGTACTGAGTGTGGATCGAAGAGATCTGGTCGCATTACCATGCCCACGTTGCTCAGAGTCAGATAAACGTGTTCCCCTTCCTTCAGCTTGATGGTTGGCGCAGAGAACTCCGCTGCCAGCATCCCCGTCTCCATGACCTGGTTTTCCGGGACACCGGTCACATCCGTAAACCCGAAAGAATACTGTAACTTGCCATCAGCCATAGTTACAAATCCGTCCCCTGCCGCCAAGTGAATGCAGCGGGTGTTTGCGGGTTGAACCTCGCTTCCGGTCCACTGGGCATCGCCGTTCGTGTCCCCCGGACACTGGACCTTCACCGCGGCAGCGGCCGGCAGCGCGGCCAAAAGACTCACCAGCAGCGGCAACACAACTTTTTTTGCCATGTGCATGCTCATATCCAGCTCCTTTAATGTTGCGCCGGTTGCCACAACCCGGCGCAGCGTCATATGAATTCCCTTCAGTTTCCTTTCTGTTATTACGGCGCGTAGGTAATGCCGTCTGAGTAGACTGCCGACACATTGCCTGCCGCATCACGGAACCGGACGTAGATGGTCTTGGCACCGGCACCGCCCGGGATCGAAGCGCTCCTCGTGGTGGCATAGGTTTCCCAGGCGTACCAGGTTACGTTATCCCAGCTGAAGCGCATGTTGGTGACGGTGCTGCCGGTACCATTGGCGCTGAGTGTCAGAGTAACGTTCCTGGTGTTAGTCGAAGCAGCGCCGCCGTTGATTACCACCGAGCCCGTGGGGAGGATGGTGTCATAGGTGATGCTGTCCGAATAGGTTGTCGATACATTGCCGGCCGCATCGCGGAACTGGATGTAGATGGTCCTTGTCCCGTCGGCGCCGAGCGGAATCGTGGCGTTGCGGGTGGCGGCATAGGTCTCCCAGCTATTCCAGGTTGTGCCGTTCCAGCTCAACCGCATCTGGGTTACGGCATTCGCCGTATCCGTGGCGTTGATCGTCAGCGTCACCGGACGGGTGTTGGTGGCCTCGGCACTGCCGTTGATCACCACCGACCCGGTGGGAGCGATAGTGTCGTAGATGATGCTGTCTGAATAGACCGGTGAAATATTGCCAGTGTTGTCGCGGAACTGGACGTAGATGGTCTTGGTTCCTTGGCCGCCCTGGATCGTGGCATTGCGGGTGGTGGCGTAGGCTTCCCAGCCATACCAGGTCACGTTGTCCCAGCTGAAGCGCATGTTGGTGACAGTGCCGTCGGTATCCGCGGCATTGAGCGTCAGGGTCGCTGTCCGCGCGTTGGTCGTGACGGCGTCACCGTTGATCACCACCGAACCGGTGGGGAAGGCATCGCCGGCCGGCAGTTCGTCGGCTCCGATGTCAACGCGGGTAACGTTACGGATCTGGCCGTCATAATCCGTGGCCGGAGCAGCCGTGGAATTGCCTCCGTTAATGGCTGGCGAAGCAGCCGTAATGTGGTAGTTGCCCGCACCCGGGGCGAGGGGAGTGAACCGTAGGGTAATGAAGTTGCCTCCCTCATCAATGACTGCTGCTGTCACCAACTGGTTCAGGTAGCTGGTTATAAACGCCGGGTTGCCAGAGGTGTTGCCGTTCCCCGTATAGTTGGCTCCATCCGGCGGGGTTAGGCTGGTCAGGATGCTGTGGTCCGGATTGAGCTGTCCCGCCCCGAGGGCATGGAGATCCCATACCGGGCTGGCCGGATTGGGGACCAGGCCGCCGGCTCCGCCGTTGGTGGTATAGAAGGAGCGGTTGTTCCAGATGATGTTGTTGCGCAGCAGCGGTGTTGTCGTGTCCGACACGATACCTGCTGGCTGGGGCGTTGAATCGACGGCGCCTGCGGCGAAAGCCAAGGCTGCGGTGGCTGTACTGTCGTTGTTGGCAATGGTGTTGTTGATTATGTTGGCATTGGGCACATTTGTGAGAGCAATGCCGCCACCCCGATAGCCGGCCGCGTTGTTTACAATCATGTTGTTGACTATGTTCAAGGTGTCGGCTGCTACTCCTGTTGCCCGGATGCCGGCGCCGCTGCCTACCCCCGCCAGGTTCCCCTGGATCAGGTTGGCGTTTATAGTCACGCTGCCGGTACTCCCCGTCTGGGCTGCGCCGACAAAGATGCCTGCGCCGTCGCTGAATGCGGCGCCGCCGAAGGCGACTTCATTGAAGATAATGTCGTTGTCAAAGATTACGCCGCCGTTGCTCGGACCCTGGTGGGAGATGCCGCCACCGTTGAAGCGGGAAAAGTTGCCGCCGATGACGTTACTGGTGACGCGATAGTTCGTCGCTCCGCCGTTGATGACTACACCGCCGCCTCCCTGGATGCCGCCGTTCCTGATGACCTGGTTGTAAGCAATGGTGACATTGCCGTTGTTCGAGGTTGCTTGCGGCATGCCGATTGTGATGCCACCGCCGTAATTGCCCTGGTTGCCGGTGATTCGGTTGTTGCTGATACCGATGCCGGCGGAGTTGTCATACACGAAGATGCCGCCACCGGAGATGCTCCCCATGATCTGAAGGCCGTCTACCAGACGGGGGCCGGTGGGGAAGCCGGCAATGCCACCCAGGACCATGATGCCCGGGGCTTCGTTGGCAAGGAAGGGGTCGGCCCCCAGCAGGCTCTGGATCTTGGCATGCCAAGCCGTGAGTTTTTCCGCCGGGGTAGGGTTGGCGAAGATGGTTGTCGAGCCGGCCCCGCTCCCCTGAAGCTTAACGTTCTTGTAGAGAATCACATTCTCCTGGTAGGTGCCAGGGTCCACGATGATCAGGTCGCCGTCTGCTGCGGCGTCAATGGCCGCCTGAATGGCACCCGCCCCCGGCGTGGCATGCTTGACCGTGGTGCAACTCGGCAAGACGTGGAAAGTAATGCCAACTGGGGTCGTCAAGGCATTGTCGCCACGGGTGATCAGCAACTGGCCGGTTGTCGCACCGTCCGGTATGTCAACGGTAATCGAGTCATTGGACCAGCTGGTAATCGTCAGCGGCGTACCGTTCAGAGTGACTGTGCCCTGCGTGGAGCCGAACCCATAGTCACGGGTAATCTTGGCCTGGCTGCCCTGCACGGCAGGGTCAAAATCAGGATTCAGCACTTCGGTCGGACCCATGGAATTGATCGTAGCGGTCTGGGGCAGCGCACCGCAGACCACGGGGCCATTGCCCGTGCCAGAGACTGAATCGATCATCGGGGTATGGTCCGCAGCCTCCACATCAGGACCGTTCTGGGGGAACCCGGTGAACGAGGCGATGGGTACCAATGGCGTGTCGAGGTAAGTGGTCTTGCCAGGCCAGTAATCGAGGGTCCACGGCGTTATGCTGTAACGCGGGTCATAGTAGGGGTCCAGGTTGCCGTTGGGCAGGAACGGATGGTTAAGGACCGCGGTGAGCATGTTGGGGGATACGCCGGTGGGGATTGGCGCATTCATTGTATAGGTGGAGGGGAGCATCGCATTGTAGGAGCCCCACTCGTCGGTGTAGACCCTGGCCACTTCGTTCCCTTGCCAGTCCTGCATCGACACGGGAATCCAGGAAGGCGAGGCCTTCTCGCCGAAGACCGGGCTGCCTGCATTGAATTCGGCCGACAGGTCATTGTTCGAGAAACCCACCACCCGAGCTGCCTTGGGCACCTCCGTGAAGAAGAAGAAGTCGGCGGCCGCGTTTTTGCCTGGGGCAACGCTGATCTGTTTCATGTTGCACAGGGGAGTTACCGAACCGGCCAGCGGCGGATCGATTGCAACCCCCGGGAAAAGGGCAAGCTGGTTCGGCACGGTGTGAAGCGGCTGGGCATTGGCCGCGGTGCCCACGCAGACCGGCGGCAGCAGCAGCAGGCTCGGTTTGTAGGGGTCACCGAAGTCGACGTTCTTATCTTCTTCTTTGACAACCAGATAGCCGGCGGGAGGTATCGATTCCACGATATAGGTCCCACTCGGAAGGTTCGGGCCGAAGGCATAGCCGCCGTCAAAGATGCCCGGGCGCACCTGGTTCCAGGTGGCGTAGTTGTCAAAGCAAGGTTGGACACCGGGAATGGGGGGGAGGTCCTGGATGCAGCCGGTGGGCTTGTTGTCATCCCAACTGTCGGTGGTAGCCAGGTCAACGGCGTCACCCATGCTGAAGGACACGCCGTTGCCGCTTCGGACCACGTCCTCTGGGCCTTTAGGGGCGGACCCGTCGGACCAGCCGAAGGGATAGTTGTCAACATCGCAGAGCTGGACGCCTGCAATGCCGTTCACGCTGTCGATGACTCCGTTGAGGTCGTTGTCCTGGTACAGACATACCTGCACGCGTGGAATACCGGGCTGCCAGGGTTCCGCCGCATTGTAGCGGGGATCGTTCTCGGCACGGGTAGTGTCGTAATAGACAATACCCGAGATGCCGCCGTTCTCAAATGGCTGATAGGGTGCCTTTCCCCAGTCGATGACATTGGTCTGGTTGAGGTAGAGCTGCATGGCTTGGGTGAGCACCGGTCCGGTTTCGGTTCTGGACAGGTTGTTGCCTGTATTCGGGTTGCCCGCCATCTGGGGCTGGGGATTGAGCTTGCCGAAGGAAGGGACAGTCCAGCCATTTTCCGGGGGGATTGCCCCGCCGTAGTCGACGGCAGCGGTCATGCCGGTTGCCTTGAAACGGGCGAAATCCACCTCCACCACAAGCCACTTGAAGAAGGGGAATACCTCGGCGAAGGAGTATTCACCGCTGTTGTCCGTAGGCTGGGCCTGATAGATGGAACCGTCGCGGAAGCGGATGTTGACGTTCTGCTCCTGGATCCCCTGTTCTCCGGCATCGCGGAAGCCGTTCTGGTTGGCATCATAGAAGACGGTGCCTTCCAAGGTGCCGAACCAACGGAAAGAAAGGACGTTGCCCAGGTTCACGGTTCCTCCGCCGGGCGGCACGACGACTGTATTGAAGCCGAACAGTGCGTCCAAGGGTTTATCCCAGGTGACCAAGGTATAAGTTCCGGCCGGAATGCCGGAAAGGGTGAAGTTGCTGTTGGCGTCGCAGGGGACGGCCATGAGGCCCTGCCCAGTTGCGGGGTTGTTCAGGCCGATCCAGCATTCGTTCACCGGCGGACCTTCAAAGAAACCCTGGTTTACGGGAGGACGGCCGAAGTGATTGAACAGATTACGTCCGGTTACCGTTGAGCCCCCCGGCCCGCCCGCAGCCCAGGGAAGCTCAGCGGGTTTTACGAAGCCGATAAAGACGTGATGGAACCCCGTGCCGAACCCCTCGATGAAGAGCGGCGGTTCGTTGGCCTTGACCCAGGCATCAACGCCCGGTGTTCCTTCGATGGTGCTGGTCTGTACCCAATCGGCGCTGTTGCCTGGCGGAACCACCCTGATGCCGTATTTGCCGGGATAAATGTTTTTGATCTGGGCGATTCCGTCGGGGCCAGTGAGGATGACGCCGTTGCCCATGGCAGTAACATTAGCGCAGTCACTGCCGCTGTAACTCGTTCCGAGGGGATTGCCGCAGGCGTCCATGGAAATCTGACCCCCCTGGTCGAAGACCAGGATGGAAGCCCCTTGAACTACTTCTTCGCCGGCGTCATAGACGTTATTGATGGGATTGTGGTCCTTAAAAACCAGAACCGAAATCTGTGCCATCGGGAGGTCGTGCTGATTAACTTTGACGGTCACGACCCCGTTATTGTCGTAGACCATGGAGCCGCCGTTGCTGAAGCCCGAATCGGGCAGCACGGAAATATAGTATTTCTTGGCAGGATCCGGAACGGTGACCGTCATGTTGTTCGTACCCGTCCCGCTGGCTGCTACCGGGGCGTGGCTGTTGTTTATGGTCAGCCCAACGCTGTCCGACACACGTACACCAGGCGGCGACTGGGTCGTGTTGTCCTCCTCAAGGAGCCAGCGGAACCCGCCAGCCAATGGAGTGCAGACGTTGTTCGCATTGCACCCCTCCACGATGAGAGTGAAAGCATGGAGATCGGTTCGGAGAGCGAACCCGATCAGAAGGATGAGACAGGTTCTGACAATCCACCTGAATCTTGTGCATTGTGAACTTCTGTAATCGGTAGTCATACGTTCCTCCATGCCAGCTAACGGTGTTTAAATTCATCCAGATTTGGAATCAAAACTTATTTACCTGAACACTGATATAAACCTTATCAAGATAATGGACTTGAGAAGGATGAAGTGGGATGTTGATTCTCTTGCCGAAGGTTATATCGCACCTTTTTTGTTCCGCAAGTCCATGAAACTATGTTTGTTTTGTAAGGAAATTGCTTGTTGGCGCGTAGGTATTTTGCCTACATAAACAAGTAGCCCTGAATCATTTCAGGGTAATGGACGTATCATGGCGGTTCATTTGTAACGGGCTGGTTCATTGTTGTGTGATCTGGCGGAATGATTATTATCCCAGATTTTCCATTATGGGACGAGTTGTTGGCGAGACGATTTCCGAGCGGACTGGCGTCCGTTGGACGAGGCAATAGCAGGGCAATTGGTGAGGAAAGCGGGCACCAGGATGCCGGAAAGCATCCGGCAGGGCTCGTGCAGGTGCTGTTACCGCCTTCTGAGTAGCTTCAACGTAGCCCACTGAAATCATTTGAATGGTTATCGTGAAGATTCTCTACGGCAAATTGCCTGCGAAGGAGGCGTGGGTCGCCAAGGGAATACTGGCTTTTTTATGTAAAGAATCGGTATCGACAAGACGAAAGGGCAAAATAGATGGTGAGAGACGGAAAGACTGCCGAGCGTTCGATTAAGGCACCAGCTTGTGCTCAACGGCATAGCGGGTGAGGTCGGCGTTGCTCTTCATCCCCATTTTCTGCAGGATGCGGGCGCGGTAGGTGTTGACCGTCTTTGTGCCGATCATCAGGTCCTCGGCAATGGTCTTTGGTGTGGCGCCTTTGGCTATCATGCGCATCACCTCGAATTCACGGATAGAAAGGCGCTCGTGGAGCGGCTCTTCACGGTTGGAGCCGAAATGGTCGACCAGCATCTCCGCTATGGAAGGGCTCACATACTTCTTCCCCAGAGCGATTTTCTGCAGCGCTTCGATCAGTTCCTGGGAGGAACACCCCTTGGTCAGGTAACCGGCGGCGCCGGATTTCATGGCCCGCAGGGCGTACTGCTCCTCGGGGTGCATGCTCAGGATGAGCACCGGCAGCTTGGGCCTGATTACGCTGATATCCGCCAGGATATCAAACCCGCTGCGGCCCGGCAGGGAGATGTCGAGGATCACCAGGTCGAACTCCTCGCGGCGTATCTTGTCGATCAATTCTGTCCCGTCGGAGGCCTCTCCAGCGACCGCCATGGCGGCGGTCCGGGCAATTATCTGCTTCAATCCTTCCCGGAAGATGGTGTGGTCGTCGGCGATGATGATTCTCGTGGTGCTGGTCACGGTATTCCTCCGGATGACGCGGTCGGTATGTGGGCGATGACAACGGTCCCCTGCTGGATCCAGCGGCAGATTCTGACCCTTCCCCCCAGCATGTAGGCCCGCTCTCGCATGCCGATGAGGCCCAGAGACTGCTTTTCCTTGAGCTGTTCCGATGTTATGCCGCGGCCGTTGTCCCTGATCATCAGAACAAAGCGTCCCTTTCTCTCCTCCAGGGAGACATTCACCCTGGTGGCCGCCGCGTGACGGATGACATTGGTCAGTGCCTCCTGGCAGATGCGGAAGAGGGCCGTTGCCTGCTCTTTGCTGAACGTGGCCTCCTGCAGGAGTATATCGCAGGTGGGCTCGATTCCCGTTCGTTTGCCGAAATCCGCAACCAGCCATTCGATGGCCTCGGCCAGCCCAAGTTCGTCGAGAATGGCCGGTCGCAGTTCCGAGGATATCCGCTGGACGGTCCTGATGGCCCCGGCAAGCAGCTGCTCCATTCCGGCGATTTTTCCGGTCAGGTGCCAGTGATCCCGGTATTCATCAGCCAGCGAAGACACCTCCAGCTGCACCGAAGCCAGCACCTGTCCCAGTTCGTCGTGGATCTCGCGGCTGACCGCCCTGCGCTCCTCTTCCCGGGCCCGTTGCAGGTGGTTCGACAGGGAGCGGAGCCGCTCCCGCGAGGCCCGCAGCTCGTTTTCGGCCTGCTTGCGGGCCGTGATGTCGCGCATAAGTGCCAGCAGCGCCACGGAGCCATCGGCGTTTTTCAGCGGGGTCTCGAAAATTTCGTAGGTCCTGCCGGTCTTGTCCGAATGCCACTCCCATGGTGCGCTCTCCCCCCCGCTGACCTGATGCAGGCGGCAGTCGGGGCATGGGTCGGGGCGGTCGTGAAAATAATCGAAACAGGTGCGCCCCTCGATGGGGCCGAATTCCCTCACCAGGGCCGAGTTGGCGTATTCGATCTCGTTGGACCGGTTCACGATGCAGACGCTGGCCGGCATGGCATCGAGGATTCCCCTGAGCTTGTTCCGCTCTGCTGCCAGCTCCTCTTCTGCGCGCAGGCGCCGGGTCAGGTGGATGTTCATGGGGCGGAAAACAAGGAAAATCAGGGCCGGGAAGAGCAAACCAACCACCATGAGCGAATCGAGGATATGGTGGATCGGGTGGTCCAGCAGGTCAAAATGGGAAAGCAGAATCATGACGACGACTTCCGAAACGAAAACGGAAGCGGCGACAGCCATGATAAGAAGCAGGGGAGAGCAGTACAGCCGGTCGAGATGGTTGGACGGTCTCGACGGCAAAGTGTCGCTGTGAGGTTTTTCAGGTCGTGCCATGGAACCGGTCCTTGCCGTGGGGTCACACAATTGAAACAATCCTAGCACAGACCGGGCAATAGGAAAGGGGGGAGGTTTTTTCACTTGCCCGCGGGGCCGCTATCCTGTATCTCCACGGTATCATCAACCCCTGCCGGACGGCTGGAGGAAATCCCATGACCAGAGACTATTCACCCCACTACAGCGAAGACAGCCTCAAGGCCAAGCTCGCCTGGTTCGCCCGGGCGGCGGGGCGGGAGCTGATCGAGAAGGTGCTGATCCTCTACCACACCCTCCGGGCGCCGTCCACGCCGAAGTGGGCCCGGGCCGCCATCCTCGGGGCACTGGGCTACTTCATTTCCCCCATCGACACCCTTCCCGACCTGATTCCAGGCGTAGGCTACACCGATGACCTGACGGTCATCGTGGCGGCCCTGGTGACGGTGGCCTCCCACATAACCCCCGAGATCAAGGCCAAGGCCCGGGAGCAGACGGCAAGGCTCTTCGGGGAGTCTGCGATTGAAATTGTCAGGGAGACCGGCGAGGAGGAAGCTTCATCTTAGGGCGTGTTTCCGGACGAGTTCTCGGCAATTTTGCAGCGAAAAGTTACGGTATGCGGTCGGCCGGAGGTGCCGTGGAGCGATTGCAGTATTCATCACGGTTGGCGGCCGGCACCAGCCGGTAGCGGGGATGGGCGTTAAGGGCGAAGAGGATGAGGCACATGGCTTCCTTCCTCACTTCCTCTCCCGCCGCTTGGCCCGGCGCACCCGGGCCGCCTCGCAGTGGCGCCGCTCCTCGTCGGTGCCGGGCTCCCAACGGGGAACCTCCGCCGGTTTCCCGTCCTTGCCCAGGGCGACCATGGTGAAGAACCCCCGGGCCGCTTCGTGGCTCTCCCCCGTGAAGACATTCTCCGCTTCCACCGCCACCGCAATCTCAATGGAGGTGCGTCCGGTGCAGACCACCCGGGCCTCCACCTTCACCACCTCCCCCAGCCGCACCGGCCGGAGGAAGGCGATCTCCTCGGCCCCGGCGGTGACCACCTCGCAGCGGGCGTAGCGCCAGGCGGCAATGGCGGCCGCCTTGTCCATGAGGCCCATGATGACCCCGCCGAAGACCGATCCCGCTGGGTTGGTGTCCTGGGGAAGGAGTGTTTCGATCAGGGTCCAGTCGCGGCTCATGGCGTGTCTCCTACAGGATCCGGTTCAGGAACGACTGAATCCGCTCGTTGTTCATCCCCTCGGCGAAGAATTCCTGGGGGGTTCCCTCGGCCAGGAAGTTCCCCCCTTCCATGAAGATCACCCGGTCGGCCAGTTCCCGGGCGAACCCCATGTGGTGGGTGACGATGATCATGGTCATCCCCTCGTCGGCCAGGGCGTGGATGGTGTCGAAGACCTCCCCCACCAGCTCCGGGTCCAGGGCCGAGGTGGGCTCGTCGAAGAGCATCAGCTTCGGCCGCATGGCGATGGCCCGGGCGATGGCCACCCGCTGCTTCTGGCCGCCGGAGAGGGTGGCGGGGTAGACGTCCCTCTTGTCGGTGAGCCCCACCTTGGCCAGCATGGCCAGGGCGATCTCCCGGGCCTCGGCGGCGCTCTTCTTCTGCACGGTGAGCGGTCCCTCCATCACGTTGCCGAGGACCGTCATGTGGGGGAAGAGGTGGAAGTGCTGGAAGACCATACCGATCTCGGCCCGCAGCCGGCAGACGATCTGCTGCCGGTCCAGGTGGAGCTTGCCGTGGCGCCGGACATAGCCCACCTCTTTTCCTTCGAAGCGGATGACGCCGTCGTCGATCTCCTCCAGGAAGTTGATGGAGCGAAGCAGCGTCGACTTGCCCGACCCCGACGGGCCGATAATGACCAGCTTCTCCCCCGGATGGACCGCCAGGTTCACGCCGTTCACCGCCGTGAGACTCTTGAAGCGCTTGGTGATGTTTTCCAGCTGGATGAGGGGCTTAACGTCGCTCATAGATCCCCGCCCGGTGCTCGATCTTCTCGAAGAGGAAGGTGAAGAAGGTGGTGAAGATCAGGTAGATGACGGCGGCCAGGATGAGGGCCGTCACGTTGAAGTAGGTGTTGAACATCTGGTCCGCGGCCCGCATCAGCTCCACCATGGCGATGGTGGAAACCAGCGCCGTGTCCTTGATGAGGGCGATGAACTCGTTGCCGATGGGGGGCATGAGCCGCTTGTAGGTCTGGGGGATCACCACCCGGCGCATGGCCTGGCCGTAGGTCATGCCCAGCGCCTTGGCCGCCTCGGTCTGGCCGTGGTCGATGCTCTGGATCGCCCCGCGGATGATCTCGCCTAGATAGGCCGAGTAGTTGAGCCCGAGGCCGATTATCGCCGCCGTGAACGGCTTGAGGGTGATTCCCAGGGAGGGGAGGCCGTAGTAGATGAAGAAGAGCTGGAGCAGGAGCGGCGTCCCCCGGAAGAGCCAGATGATGAACCAGCAGAGGGCCGACAGGGGCCTGAAGGTGCTGATCCGCCCCAGGGCGATGAGCAGCCCCCCCAGGGGGGAGATGAGCATGGTGCAGACGACGAGCAGCAGCGTCATCATGGCACCCTTCAGGAGCACCGGGAGAAACTTCAGACAGTCCTGAAAGAAGATGACATAGCGGGGTTTCCGCTCCCGCTCCACCGAGGCGACAAAGTTTCTGGCCTCGCTGTTGTCGGGGTAGATGGCGAGGACCTCCCGGGCCGCGGTGAGGGCCTGGTCCATCTCCTTGGCGGCGAAATGGAGCTTGGCGATCTGCATCCGGCTCCGGACAAAGGCGTCCCCCTCCTCGCCCGCCTTGGGCGCCGGCACCTTTTTCAGCACCTCCACGGCGGCCGGAAGATCCCCCGCCCCCATGAGGTCGTTGGCCTCCCGGAAGACGGCATCGTAGTCGGCTTCCGCCGCCAGCGCCGTCGCAGCGGTGATCCACAAAAAAAGCAGGGCCGTGGCGACCCTGCCGAGAGTTTTTTTCATAGGGAAATCATATCCTCGAAAAAAGAACGGGGCGCGGCTGACGGGAACAATTCCCCCCATCCGCCCCCCGGTTCAGGATTACCACTTCTTCGGGTTGGTAATGTCCTCGGCAAACCACTTGCGGGAGATCTTCGCCAGGGAGCCGTCCTTCACCATGGCGTCCAGGGTCTTCTGGACCTTCTCGCGCAGTTCCTTGTCCTCCTTGCGGAAGGCGACGCCGAAGGGCTCCTTGCTGATGAAACCGGGGACCACCTTGAACTGGCCCGGCCGCTTGGCGATGAAGTCGCGGCCGGTGACGTTGTCGATCACCACCACGTCGATGCGCCCCGCCTCAAGGTCCAGGAGCGCCTTGGGGTTGTCCTCGTATTCCTTCAGCTCGGCCGGGGCGGCGGGGAGCTTCTTCACGGCGTTGAGGGCCGAGGAGCCTTTCTGGGCGCCCACCTTCACCTTCTTCAGGTCGGCAATTTTCTTGAAGCGCTTGTCGGAGAACTTCACCACGGCGATCTGGCCGTCCATGATGTACGGCTTGGTGAAGGCCACCTGCTTGGCCCGCTCGTCGGTGATGGTCATGCCGTTCCAGATGGCGTCGAACTTTCTGGAGTTGAGGGAGTGGATGACTCCGTCCCAGGCGGTGGGCTGCCACTCGATCTTGATGCCGAGGCGCTTGCCCACCTCTTCGGCGGCGTCGATGTCGAAGCCCACCAGCTTGCCGCCGGCGTCGCGGTATCCCATGGGGGGGAAGGCGTCATCGAGGCCGATGACCAGTTTCCCGGCGGTCTTGACCCGGTTCCAGGAACCGTCGGCCGCGAAGGCGGTTGCGGCGAGCGCCACAAGCAGGGCAGAGACAAACAGCAGGACAAGTTTTTTCACGTTCGGCACCTCTCCTTAGAAGGAATTTATCTGCATGGAACAATAGGTTAGCGATGTCGAACGCGGATTATTGCAGAAAGGAGCAAAAGCGTCAAGCGGCGAGAGGGCGATTCGGCGATATCTCTTCACCGGTCTCGGCGCTGTGCCAGTTCATCCTCCATCTCCAGGACCCTGAGCGTAATCTTCAGGATCGAATCGGGATTCAGGGAAATGGAGTCGATCCCCTCCCGAACCAGGAAGGCGGCGAATTCAGGGTAGTCGCTGGGGGCCTGGCCGCAGATGCCGCTGTGGCGGCCGTTGCGGCGCGCCCCCTCAACCACGTCGGCGATGAGGCGCATGACCCCCGGGTCCCGCTCATCGAAGACGTGGGCTACCAGGGCCGAGTCCCGGTCGATGCCCAGCGTCAATTGGGTCAGGTCGTTGGAGCCGATGGAGAAGCCGTCGAAGAGCTTCGAGAACTCGTCGATCAGGATGACGTTGTTGGGAATCTCGCACATGACATAGACTTCGAGGCCGTTCTCCCCCCGGACGAGGCCGTTTGCGGCCATCTCCGCCAGAACCTTCTCCGCCTCCGCGATCCGGCGGCAGAAGGGGATCATGGGGATGACGTTCACGAGTCCCATCCCGTCCCGCACCCGCTTCAGTGCCCGGCATTCCAGGGCGAACCCCTCCCGGTAGCGGTCGTCGTAGTAGCGGGAAGCCCCCCGGAAGCCGATCATGGGGTTCTCCTCCTGGGGCTCGAAGGCGCGCCCCCCAAGGAGCGAGGCGTATTCGTTGCTCTTGAAGTCGCTCATCCGGACGATGACCGGCTTGGGATAAAAGGCGGCGGCGATGGCGCCGATCCCCTCGGCCAGCTTCTCCACGAAGTAGGCGGGGGGGGCGGGGTAACCGGCGGTGAGGCGGGCGATCTCGCGGCGTGCCGCCTCGTCCGCCACCCGGAGCGGGTGGACCAGGGCCATGGGGTGGACCTTGATGTGGTTGGTGATGATGAACTCCATCCGGGCGAGCCCCACGCCGTCGTTGGGGATCCGGCAGAGGGAGAAGGCCTCCTCCGGGTTCCCCAGGTTCATCATGATCTTCGTCCGGGGGCGGCGCAGCCCCGAAAGGTCCACCCGCTCCACCCGGAAGGGGAGGAGGCCGTCGTAGATGCGCCCCACATCACCCTCGGCGCAGGATACGGTGATCTCCCGGCCGTCGGCGAGCCGCCCGGTGCCGTCGCCGGTCCCCACCACCGAAGGTATCCCCAGCTCGCGGCTGACGATGGCCGCATGGCAGGTGCGCCCCCCCTTGTTGGTGACGATGGCGGCGGCGGTCTTCATGACCGGCTCCCAGTCGGGGGTGGTGGTGTCGGCCACCAGGATCTCGCCGGGGCTGAACTCGCTCAGCCTGTGGACATCGGTGATGACCCGGGCCGGCCCGGCGGCGATCTTGCCGCCGACGCTGGTGCCGGTGGCCAGCACCTCCCCCTTGCGCTCCAGCACGTAGGTTTCCAGGAAGTCGAGCCGCTTCTGGGACTCCACCGTCTCGGGGCGGGCCTGGACGATGAAGAGCTGGCCCGAGACCCCGTCCTTGGCCCACTCGATGTCCATGGGGACGTCATGGCCGGCCCGCCTGGAGTAGTGCTCCTCGATGAGAAGGGCCTGGCGGGCCAGCTCCAGCACCTCTGCGTCGGCAAGGCAGTAGCGGCGCCGCTCCTCCTTGGGCACCTCCACGTTCCGGGTCAGGTGTTTCGAGGTGCCGGTGCCGTAGATCATCTTGATCTTCTTCTCCCCGAGCTTCCTCCGGACGATGGGGCTAAACCCCTGGCGCAGGGTCGGCTTGAAGACCGTGAACTCGTCCGGATTCACGGCCCCCTGCACCACGTTCTCCCCCAGCCCCCAGGCTCCGGTGACCAGTACCGTGTCCCGGAAGCCGGTTTCGGTGTCGAGGGTGAAGATGACGCCGCTGGAGGCGAGATCCGACCGAACCATCTTCATGATGCCGATGGAGAGCCCCACCTTGAAGTGGTCGAACCCCTGGTCGATGCGGTAGGAGATGGCCCGGTCGGTGAAGAGGGAGGCGAAGCAGCGGCGGCAGGCATCCAGGAGCTGGGCCTCCCCCCGGATGTTCAGGTAGGTCTCCTGCTGCCCGGCGAAGGAGGCGGTGGGGAGGTCCTCGGCGGTGGCGGAGCTGCGGACCGCCACGTCGCAGTTCTCGCCGTACTCGGCGCAGAGCCCCCGGTAGGCGGCCACGATCTCCGCGGCCAGGTCGGGCGGAAGCGGCGCGCCGTAGACCAGTTCCCGGAGCCGGTGCCCCCGGAAGGCCAGGTCGTCCACGTCCTCCTTGTGGAGTTTCGCCAGGGTCCGCTTCATGTCGTCCAGCACCCCGGCGGTGCGGAGCAGGTGCCAGTAGGCCTCCGCCGTCACGGCGAAACCGTTGGGTATTTTTACCCCCAGGGGGCGAAGCTCCCGGTACATCTCCCCCAGGGAGGCGTTCTTTCCCCCCACGAGGGGGACGTCGTCGATGGTGATTTCGGAGAACCAACGGATATAGGTGGTGGACATGGGCCCCTCCCTGGGCGGGGTGACGTCCTGATCACTTCGCCGTCAACTTTGCCGCGATCTCCGCCACGTACTTCCCCTGGTACCGGGCGCCGGCCAGGTCGTTCTCGCTGGGGAGCCGCTCCCCCTGCCCGCCGGCGATGGTGGAGGCGCCGTAGGGGGAGCCGCCGGTGAGCTCGTCCACCCGCATCTGGCCGGCGAAGGCGTAGGGGAGCCCCACGACCACCATCCCCTGGTGGAGGAGGAAGGTGTGGAAGGTGAGGATGGTGGATTCCTGCCCCCCGTGCTGGGTGGCGGAACTGGTGAAGACCCCCCCCGCCTTCCCCACGAGGGAACCCTTCATCCAGAGGCCGCCGGTGGCGTCCAGGAACTGGCGCATCTGGCCGCACATGTTGCCGAAGCGGGTGGGGGTGCCGAAGATGATGGCATCTGCTTCAGCCAGCTCGTTAACGGTGCAGACGGGGATGTGGGCAAAGGCCTTCTGGGGTTCGACGGCCCCCATCTTCTCCAGCACGTCGGCCGGCAGCGTTTCCGGTACCCGGCGGAGCACCGCCTCGGCGCCGGGGACCTCCCGGACCCCCTCGGCCACGGCCTCGGCCATCCGGTAGATGTGGCCGTACATGGAATAGAACGGAATCAGCACCTTCATGGGGAAATCCTCCTTGATGAGTTGCGTTCGGCATCATCAAGGGTATCGCATTCCGGGGGGGATGCAATTGGAGGGGGGGTGAGAATCAGCGGCGGTGAATGATGATCTGGCCGCCGGCGAGCTTCCTCTGGAGCCAGAGCCCCAGGTACTGCTTGATCAGGGAGCGGGTGGCGGGGATGAGGAAGAAAAGGCCGAGGAGATCGGTGAAGAAGCCGGGGGTGAGGAGCAGGATGCCGCCGGCAAGGACCACGGCGCCGTCCAGGAGGCTGGCGGCGGGAATCCTTCCGGCGGCCAGTTCACTCTGGATGGTGCGGAGGATGGCGAATCCCTGGTGGCGTACGAGCCATGCCCCGGCAAAGCTTATGAGGAGAAGGAGGGCAACGGTCGGCAGGGCGCCGATGGATCTGCCGATCCTGATGAGGAGGTAGAGCTCGATCACCGGGATGACGCTGAAGAGGAGGAAGAGTCTGAAAAGCATGGAGGCGCGGGGTGCCGGCTCAGCGGCCCGAGGCGCAGCGGCTGGCCGGGTGGGGGCTCGGGCGGCGGGGGCGTTCCGTGCCGCCGGTCAGGAGCCCGGCGGCCACCAGGTAGCCGTAGGTGAGGGAGAGCATGTCGGCCACCCCCCCCATGGTGAGGTTCATCCGTGCGTACTCGCGGTTCAGTTGCCCCAGGAAGGAGATGTGATCGCCCCGATTTCCGATGATCCGCTCCAGGGTCTGGCCGTCCCGCCGGATCCGGGCCAGCCCCATGGTCCCCCCCCGGTGGAGGGTGGTGGTGTCCTCCACGGTCTGCATGAGCCGGGAGAGGGTGACGAAGGAGGCGGTGGTGAAGCAGCCGGTCCGCTCGATGGCGTCCAGATAGGCGGGGACGCCGCAGTCGAAGAGGGAGGGGAGGCCCCCCAGGGCCTCGCGGACCACCCCTCCGGCCCCGTAGCGGAGCCTTGCTGTGCGGCCGTTGGTGGCATCTTTGCCCTGGGTGGAAAAGTACTGGCCGGCAGCGGCCTGCACCGCCCCGCGCAGGAGGGATTCATCGTCGGATCCGGCGTGCCGGCGGGAGATGAGAAGAAGGCCGCTCAGGAAGATATACCCCTTGTGGGTGTTGGTCCCCAGCTCCTCGAACATGGCCTCCTCGGCCCGCCGGCCGATGGCCGCCTGGCAATGGCTGTGCTCGCCGGCCGTCAGGGACCGGATCAGCTCGGCCAGGTAATCGGCCACGATGTGGAGGGAGCGCTCCATCTTCCCCAGGCTCAGGTCCGGGTGGGAGCCCTGGTCGGCGAGATCCACGAGGCCAGGCTTCGGCGTAAGGTACAGCCCCATGGCAGCCCCCTTGACCAGGGCCTGGGCAAACCGTTCGATCTCGACTATTCGTGAGGCGTTCATGGTCCCTCCCGGGGTCGGCATGGCGCGGCGCCATTCATTGGGCAGACGGAGTACCGGCCAATACTAGCACGGGTTGTGCATGGAAGGATAATGTGTATACGCCAATCCGGAGCGGTTCAGGGACAGTCCGAAACGGCGTTCCCCCCCGCGGCCCTGGCGGCATCGAGGGCGGAGAGGGCTGTGGCCACGAGGGAATGGGCGCCGGCACCGGCATCTGCCTCGGCGACCCCCACGGAGATGGTGAGGGGGGGGAGCATGCGGCCGTCCTGCATGTCGATGACGGTGTTGGTCAGGCGCTGGCGGAGGCGCTCGGCGATCATCCGTGCCGTGGCGCCGCCGGTGTCGGGGAGGAGGATGGCGAAGGTGTCGCCGCCGTAGCGGGCCACCACCTCGGTGGGGCGGAGGTAGTTGCGCAGGGCCTTGGCCACGGCGTGGAGCGCCCGGTCGCCGCCGGTGCGGCCGTGCTTCTCGTTGAAGGCCTTGAAATTGTCGATGTCGATCATCATGAGGGAGAGGGGCTTGCCGCTGGAGGCGGCGCGGCCGGCCTGGCGCTCCAGCACCCCCTCCAGCCAGCGGCGGGTCTGGAAGCCGGTGAGTGGGTCGACGATGCTCTGGTCGTGGAGGGCGTACTCGCGCACCGATCCCGCGAAGTTCTCATGGCTTGCGCCGTGGCGCCGCCGCAGGAGGATGCCGAGGAGGTTGCAGGCGGCGGCATGGGACGCCTGGGCCAGGGACCAGATGAGGTCCTCCTCCATGACCAGGATGCGGCACGGTTCGACGGCCACCAGAAGACACGGCACCCCAGGCTCCCCCGCGGCGAAGGTCTCGCCGATGATGTCCCCCGGCTCCAGAAAGAGGGGGTCGTCGGTCTCCCGCACGTCGTAGTGGAGGGCGAGGCGCCCCGACAGGAGCACTGCAAGGCTGCGGTCCAGCGGGCCCTGCGGCTCGAACCGCTCGCCCCGGGGAAGTTCCTGGACGGTGCAGTGGGCAAGGATTCCCTGGATGCACTCCAGGGGGACGAAGCGAAAGAGGGGAACCGCTTCCAGTTCGGCGGCGCCGAAGGGTGATTCCTTGGTCACGGCTCAGTACCCCCTTGCCACCACGTCCAGGCGGCCGTCGTTGGGGCAGAAGATGAGGCCGTGGATCGGTACGTCCCGGGGGATGAGGGGGTTCTTGCGGAGGACGTCGACGACCCGGGCCACGTTCTCCTCGGGGCAGGAGAAGGCCCCCATCCACTGGGCCAGGTCCGGCACCTGGGTCTCGATGACCGCCGGGTCCACACCCCGGGCCACCATCCGCTCCTTCAGGGCCTCGGCGTCAACATTGGCCATGCCGCAGTCCTGGTGTCCGATCACGAAGATCTCCTCCACGCCGAGCATGAAGATGGCCGCCACGAGGCTCCGCACCACGCCGCCGCTCAGGGGGTCGACGATGGTGTTTCCCGCGTTCTTGATGACCTTCGCGTCCCCCCGCCTGATCCCCATGGCCGGTTCCAGGAAGTCCACGAGACGCGTATCCATGCAGGTGAAGATGGCGAACTGCTTCTTCGGGTTCTTGGCAAGGGGGGGGAAGGCCCCGGGGCGGACGAATTTGCGGTTTGCTTCGAGGATCGTGTCGAGAAGGGTCATTGCTGTACCTCGTGGGCGGATTTTTATCGCCATTTCATATACCGGCGGGGGGTGGGGCTGTCAATCGGTTTTCGGTCCCGGGGAGCCAGAGGGAGTCCATCCGTCATTTCTTCGCGTCGATCCCGTAGCTCTTCATCTTCCGGTACAGATTGCTCCGCTCCAGCTCGATGGCCTCGGCGGTGCGGGAGATGTTCCAGCCATGTTCCTCCAGCTTCTGGAGGATGAATTCCCGTTCGAACTCCTCCCGGGCCTCCCGCAGGGAGCTGATCTCCAGGGGGCCGCCGGGGTGATTCCCGTGCCCCGTGCGGCCGGCCGCGGCACCGCCGATGGAGTCGGGGACCTGGTCCGGGGTGATGACCTTTCCCGGGGTCATGATGACGAGCCGCTCGATGATGTTGCGCAGCTCCCGCACGTTGCCGGGCCAGTCGTATCCCTTGAGGATCTCCACGGTCTCGGGAAGCATCCGCTTGCGCTCCTGACCTTCCCGCCGGGCGAAGATGGCCAGGAAGTGGTCCACCAGGAGGGGGATGTCGTCCCGGCGTTCCCTGAGGGGGGGCACCGTGAAGGGGACCACGTTGAGGCGGTAGAAGAGGTCCTCCCGGAAGTGCCCCGAGCGGATCTCCCCGGGGAGATCCTTGTTGGTGGCGGCCACGATCCGGACGTCCACCTCGATGGTCCTGGTCCCCCCCACCCGCTCGAATTTACGCTCCTGCAGGATGCGGAGCACCTTGGCCTGGGTCTTCAGGGACATGTCGCCGATCTCGTCCAGGAAGATGGTGCCGCCGGCGGCCAGGTCGAACTTCCCCTTCTTCTGGGCCACGGCGCCGGTGAAGGCCCCCTTCTCGTGGCCGAAGAGCTCGCTCTCGATGAGCTCCTCGGGGATGGCGGCGCAGTTGATCTCCACGAAGGGTTTTTCCTTCCGGGGGCTCCAGTGGTGGATGGCCCGGGCCACCAGCTCCTTGCCGGTGCCGTTCTCGCCGGTGATGAGGACCGAGGCGTTGGTGGCGGCCACGCGCCTCACCTGCTCCTGGAGCTGGAGGATGGCCGGGGTTTTCCCCACCATCTCGTGTCCCTTGAAGGCCACGGTGCGCAGGGTGTCGTTCTCGTCCTTGAGGCGCCCCACGTCGAGACCGTTCCTGACGGTGACCAGGACCTTCTCCAGGGAGAGGGGCTTCTCGATGAAGTCGTAGGCCCCGAGCTTGGTGGATTTCACCGCCGTTTCGATGGTGCCGTGGCCCGACATCATCACCACGGTGAGCCGGGGGTGGAACTCCCTGAGGGCCTGGAGGGTCTCCAGCCCGTCGAGCCGCGGCATCCAGATGTCGAGGAGGACCAGGTCGGGGTTTTCCTTCTTGGCCATGTCGAGGGCTTCGAGGCCGTCCCTGGCAAAGACGGGGCGGTATCCCTCGTCTTCGAGGATGCCGGCCAGGGCCGTGCGGATGTTCTGTTCGTCGTCGACGACGAGGATCGTTTCGTTCATGGAGTGGTCCTTTAGCAAGTATCGCCCTCACCCGGCCTTCGGCCACCCTCTCCCCGGGGGAGAGGGGCAGGGGTGAGGGGGCTATGCCGTCACCGGCAGTTCGATGATGAATTTCGTCCCGCGGGGGAGGTTGTCCCGCACCCGGATGAAGCCGTTGTGGTCGGCGATGACCGTGCTGACGATGGCGAGCCCCAGGCCGGTGCCGGACTTCTTGGTGGAGAAGTAGGGCTCGAAGAGGCGCGGCTTGTCCTCGGGGGCAATGCCGTGCCCCGTGTCGGCTACGGTCACCACCGCCATCTTCAGCTCCGGGTCGAAGCGGCTTTCCAGGTCGATTCTGCCCTGGTCCCCCACGGCGGCGACGGCGTTGTCCAGCAGGTTGATGAAGACCCGCTTGATCTGGTCCCGGTCCAGCTGGAGGAGGGGGAGCCGGTCGTCGCCCCGGAAGCCGAAGGCGATGTGCCGGTGCCCCTGGCTGAAGAGGGTGAGGGCCTCGCGTATGATCTCGTTCAGGTCGGCGGGGGCGGGGTTGGCGGCCGGCAGCCGGGCGAAGCTGGAAAATTCGTCCACAAGGGTCTTCAGCTCGTCCACCGACTTGACGATCATGGCGGTGCACTCGTCGAAGACCGTGTCATCAGCGGCGAAACGGGGGAGATAGCGCTTTCTCAGCCGCTGGGCCGAGAGCTGGATCGGTGTCAGGGGGTTCTTGATCTCGTGGGCGATGCGCCGGGCCACTTCCCGCCAGGCCGCCATCCGCTGGGCCTTGATGAGCTGGGTCAGATCGTCGAAGACCACCACCGTTCCCAGGAACTCGCCGTTCTCGTCCCGCAGCATGGTGAGGTTGAAGAGAAGGGTCGCCCGGGTGTCACGCACGGGGAGGGTCACCTGGCGGCTGATGGTGTCCTGTTTTGCCATCACCATGTCCCGCAGGAGCTCCTTGATGGTGTCGAACTGGTCGTGCTTGAGCACTTCCCGGAAGTTTTTTCCCACCACGTCGCCGGGGGCCACCTGGAGAAGCTCCTCGGCGGACTTGTTGATGGTGGTGACCATGCCGTGGCGGTCCACGGAAATGACGCCGGCGGCCACGTTGCGCAGCACGATCTCCATGTAGCGGCGCCGCTCGTCCAGCTCCTGGTTGCTCCGGACCAGCTCCACGTTGGTCTGGCGCAGGGCCTGCTGGTGGCTGCGGAGATCCCCGGTCATCTTGTTGAAGGCGGCCACCAGCATCCCGAACTCGTCGCTGGAGCGCTGCCCCAGCTGCACGTCCAGGTTCCCCTCGGCTACCTGGCGGGTCGCCTCGGCCAGCTCCTTGATGGGGGTCGTGAGGGTGTTGGCCAGGTAGACGCCGAACCAGACCGCCAGAAAAACAATCACCATGGTGATGAGGAACAGCGTCAGGATGTACCCCGCCCGGATGGGGCTCTTGAGGATCTTGAGCTGGCGGAACTCCTGGTAGGAGCCGGTGATCTCCCGCATCTTCTCCACCAGGGAGTAGGGAACGAAGTAGTTCACCACCACCACCCCCACCACCTCATCGGCCCGGTAGGTGGAGTAGATGGGCATGATGCCCCGGATCAGGTCGGCCTTCCCCACCGTGTTCACCCGGGTGAGCTCCTTGCCGTTGAGTCCCGCCCTGATGTCCTCGGAGGAGGGGTTGGTGAACTCCCCCTGGGGGACGCCGGGGTTCGACGACCGGACGAGCTCCTCGTTCTGGGAGGAGTAGACCTCCACAACCCCCAGGTTGTACTCCTGCTGCTTCTGGCGGACCAGCTCCCGGAGCCGGGGAAGGTTCTCCTCGTTCAGGAGCCGCTCGTTCCGGATGGTGGTGCTGATCTGGCGGCCGTAGTAGAGGGCGTTGGCAGCCGAATTTTTGTAGTAGGTCTGGGCCACCTCCAGGGATTCGGCCAGGGAGTTCTCGATGCGGGTGTTGAACCAGTTGCGGATGCTCTGGTTCACGTAGGTGGCCGACACCACGAACAGGAGCATGGTCGGCACCAGCGACAGTCCCATGAAGGCGATGACGAGCTTGGTCTGGAGGTTGGCGCCGATGGCCTTGCTTCGTCGCTCCATGAGGAGCTTGGCCACGTTGCGGAAAACCAGGTAGATGAGGAGGATGATGAGGAGGAGGATGACATTGATGATGCCGAAGATGAGGATGTTGCTTCCCATGGGGACATCGGAGCTGATGCGGGAGAGGTGGATCTCGACCCGGGTCAGCACGATGATCAGCAGCACCGAGACGGCGATGATGACCGCCTCGCGGCGGCGCTTTTTCCGTTCCTGTTCCCTTTGGGACATGGTGCCCGGCTGCTGGTGCCCGTTTGTGTCCATTGGTGCGGAGTCCTTGGTGTGGCGAAAATGCAACAGTGCCACTTTATACAAAGTGCAGTGCTAATGCAAGAAAGCTATGGTTGCGGGCGGGTTGAAAATGGGCTTAACGTGGGCTTAACGGGACGCTGTTAGCCAGTTCGCTGGCAGGATTTTTTCTCTCAGCTTGGGATCTGCAATCAACAGTTCTACTCCTCTTTCTACGGCCGAGGTGACTCCGGAGCGGCTCATCTGCAATGCCCGGGCGACTTCGGCCCCACTGTATCCCATCTCCCGCACAGCCAGAGCACTGACCAGGCTTCTCGCCTCGGCAACCCCCGCAATCCGTGTGCGCCTGCGCAGCGCATCGGGGGCCACGCCGCAGTGAGCGGCAATCCGGCTGACAAGTTCTCCGAGGGTCGGGATCGGTCCAATTGTCGGCGGCTCCGAAGCCTCTGCCCGTATGTTCTCAACGAATTCGCCGCTGCCGAGAATGCGCTCGTCGCAGGGCTCGAGCATCCCTTGTTCGGTCCGGCTCCGTCTGAAGCCGCTGCCCGTAAGCTCACGCCGTTGCCCGAGCGCGATACCGTCCGCCACGAATTGTCGATAGGCCTGCCGAGCCTTTGTCTTGGTGTGTCCGAATAGCGAGAGGATCTCGTCGATCTGCTGGCCGCAAAGTTCCCGATTTCCCATGATGACGGCGTGACCGCTCCAGGGGTGGCGGTCGAGTTCCTCCATATCCCTGACAGTTCCCGCCCGCAGAGGGTTCAGATGAAGGTAGCGGACAAGCTCGAGCAGATAGGTCTCTTCTTCGCAGACGATGGACTTGTAGCGATTCTGGAAGAGATGGCCGACGCGACCGTGGCGGAGGTTGAAGCTGACGGCATGGCCGGTGAGCAGCCTCCTCATGAAAGTGGCGAGCTTCGTATCTTTGGTGCGCAGAAGCAGGTGGAAATGGTTGTCGAGCAGCGCCCAGGCAAGGCAGTCGGTTCCAGTCTGCTGCAGAAGCCGCGACAGGCGTTCGACGAACGACAGTCGGTCGGCGTCGACCAGGAATATGTGCCGGCGTTCGATCCCTCTGACGATTACATGGTGGAGGATACCGGGAATGTCGATGCGGGCGGCTCGTGGCATGGCCGGAAAATAGCAGCGAAGGGGGGTGCTAGTCAACTAGCTAACAGCGTCCCAGGTTGTGGTTCAGGTTGTGGTTCAGGTTGTGGTTCCTGTCCGATTTCCGGGGACCACCTCTATCCGCACTATGTCATCATCCAAAGCAAAAAGCCGTGCCGGGAATCACCACCCCGTCACGGCTTTCGCATTTTTGGAATCTGACATAATGCTGCACGATTATGGGACGAACCGCCAAGCCCCCCGACCGCCCGCCCCTGGAAAGGCAAAGGCGACCGCAAATCAAAAAAATTGAGCTAACCAATCAGTTATTATTTCAATTAGTGACCGTTTAAATACTACTCTCATAATGATGCTTACTATTATTACCAGCACTGCCAATGTTAGGAATGTATATAAAAGTGCATCCATGATTACCCTTCTTACTGATATTGAAAAGCTTACTTAGAATTAGAGCAAACAGGTTTATTTGGCCGCTTAAGTAAACCTGTATCTGGATCAACTTCCCACCCTGGAGGCAATGAGCGTACTCAACGGGACGCTGTTAAATAGTTCGATAGCTATGATTTGGCTCTTCGCTATTTCAAATGGGTAACCTGAAATCGAGCTTACCGGCGATAAGGTAAGCCATGTTGATCAGATTCTTAGTGGAGCGGTATCCTCTGGCCCTTCTCTTGGCTGCTTGAATGAGGCCGTTGACAGCTTCCAGAAAGCCGTTGGAA
>Ga0209172_10001067_pt1 | contig 64454 bp, 58 predicted proteins | sample LarsenN4metaG_FD_184113 | JGI IMG/M metagenome (GOLD analysis project Ga0209172, IMG submission 184113) | Hot spring sediment bacterial and archeal communities from British Columbia, Canada, to study Microbial Dark Matter (Phase II) - Larsen... ...
CCTCACTGCCGCTGACGATCCGGCCGCCATCGGCCGTCACGGCGACGGCATTCACCCAGCCCGCATGCCCTTCCAGCGTGCGCAGCAGCCGGCCGCTGCCCGCCTCCCACACCTTCACCGTCCGGTCGCGACTGCCGCTGACGATCCGGCCGCCATCGGCCGTGACGGCGACGGCAGTCACCACGCCCGCATGCCCTTCCAGCGTGCGCAGCAGCCGGCCGCTGCCCGCCTCCCACACCTTCACCGTCCGGTCGGAACTGCCGCTGACGATCCGGCCGCCATCGGCCGTAACGGCGACGGCAGTCACCAGGCCCGCATGCCCTTCCAGCGCGCGCAGCAGCCGGCCGCTGCCCACGTCCCACACCTTCACCGTCCGGTCCTCACTGCCGCTGACGATCCGGCCGCCATCGGCCGTGACGGCGACGGCAGTCACCACGCCCGCATGCCCTTCCAGCGTGCGCAGCAGCCGGCCGCTGCCCGCCTCCCACACCTTCACCATCCGGTCGGAACTGCCGCTGACGATCCGGCCGCCATCGGCCGTAACGGCGACGGCAGTCACCAGGCCCGCATGCCCTTCCAGCGCGCGCAGCAGCCGGCCGCTGCCCACGTCCCACACCTTCACCGTCCCGTCGTCACTGCCGCTGACGATCCGGCCGCCATCGGCCGTAACGGCGACGGCAGTCACCAGGCCCGCATGCCCCACCTGGGGCACCAGCCGGAGCCCGCCGCCGACGCCGGCGCTCAACGCCTCCCTTCCTCGCGTCCGCGTGACGCCCGGCGTCACGAAATAGACGGCGCCCGCCGGCAGGTGCGAGAGGTCTCCCGGCGCGCGCGGCGAGGGCCGATAGGTGGCGGCAAACTCCGCATAGTCGGCGGCGGCGGTGAGGTCTGTAGGCTCGGCACCGTCGCGGGCGAGAATCGCCAGATCGAAGTGAGCGCCGGCAATGTAGGCGCCCGCGAAGCTGCAGCCGGAGATATCCGCGCCGGAAAAATCGAAGCCCGCGAGGCGGCTGGTGCGGAAATCGATGCCGGCCCAGAAGCCGTGGCGCAACTCGCTTGCGGGATCGAGCCCGGAAACGGCGATCTTCTCATGGAACGGCGTGTCGGGGTCGAGCGCCGCGACCTGGCGGGCGCGGGCTTGCCAGTCACTCTGTGCCATGCTGGCGTTCCACGAAGGTGCGCGCGTCGTAGGACAGGGTGAGCACCCCCGGCTCGCGCCTGTCGGGATTGCGTTCCGCGTCCTTGGCGATCTTCCACAGGTGCATCATGATGCGGACGCGATCGTCGGCGGCGAGAGGCCGGTCCTTCTTTTGTGCCAGGGCCGGTTCGTCCGCGTCGTCATTGGCAGTGCCGAGCGCATCCTTTGGCGGCTCCTGGTCCTGCAACTCGGCCCCGTAGATGCGCACCAGAGCCGTGACCTTCGTGCCGGCCTTGACCTCGACCAGATGGCAAACGGACTGGGCCTCGCCGGTTTCGGCCGCGGGTGGCCCCAGCAAGGGCCGCGTGACGCCGATGGCGCCCTCCCGCACCTGCACGATGAGGCGGGGGGCGCGGGCGGAGCCCCCGACCTCGATGAGAAGATGGTGCGCATCCGGGCGCGCGAGGAAGAAGGCAACGGTGCGCTTGAGCGCGGTAAGCCCACCGTGGATCTCGGCGCCGCCGAGGTTGAGCTCGACGATGCAGCGCTTCACCACGACATCCCGCTGCAGGAGGATTCTGCGGTCCGTCTCGTCGTGGATGGTGACGGATGTGGGCTGCCCGCTCAGCTCGAAGTCGAGGTCGGCGCGGCCATCCTGGTTTCCGAACAGGATGATCGCGCACAGGCCCTCGATCAGCGACCATGCTTTCCCGTCTCGGCATGAGTCGAGATTCGGGTTGGCACTTGGAATTTGTGTCGGAACGCGACCTGCGAAATCGCCCGGCGGCGCGGGAACCCCACGGCGGGGAACCGCCGTGTCCTTGTGCTCCGCAATGTAGCCATCGACGAACGCCTCCAAGTCCCAACGCTCATAAGCAGACCAGCTCTGGTCGGATTCATCGATGTCGTAGAGCCGCCTGAGGTCGTGCTCGACGCCAGTTGGGGGCTTGTCCTTGTCCGGCGCCGGATAGAGCCCGTTGTGGCTCTTGAATCCAAGTGCGGTTGCCAGTTCGCTGATCTGTTCCACCCGCTTAACCCCAATGGGGCGTTTTGCTCTCTTTCTCTCAGGCTGAAAGCCCCTGTTGATCGACGCGGCGGCAACACGCCGTGGTATCCGATGGACAGAGAGCCACTTCAGTATGGCGATCACGATCTTTCGCCGATCACTCTGGTCTGGCCCGTCGTGTTTATCGTTGGAGTCGAACATCGGCGTTTTTCTACCATCGTAACGGATGAGGTTGCGACGCCCACGCACCAGGCGTCAACGACAATTGTGCGACAATTCCGCGACTCGAATAACGAATGTGTTCAAGGGTTTCTGAAAAGGGCTGGCGCTATTTCTCGGCGGAATCGCCGCGCCTCTGCTTCGCGCTCGCGCCGCTGCGACGAGCGTGTCGCCAGCCTGTCGCTTTGGCGGAGTTCGTCGTCGCGCCCTGTCGTCTGCTTGTATTTGTGCAGTCTGGCTCGGATTCCCGCCTGTGCGGGTCTTCCTGTGAACAGGAGACCCGTCATGGAGCTGACTGTCAGAACGATTTTTGTTACCCACCCGGCACCCGAGTACGTGGTTCTGCTGGGCGTCATGTGGCTTATCCTGCTCTGTGCGGGCTTCGCCCCAAGGCCCCTCACGCTCGTCCGCCTCGCGCTGCGCGCAGCGGGCGCCATGCTCGCGGGCGAGGTCGCGAGATGGGCGGGCATCATTCTCGCCGCCGCCGCCCTCGCCATCGCCTCCGCGATGCCGGCTCCCGCCGCTGCCGCGGAGACGTGCGCGCCTGCCCTCGCCGCGCCGGCGGCGGCCACCGGCGACGACCCCGACCCGTCCGTCGCCGAGGCCTACCTGCGCGTCACCGCCAGGAGCATGAAGCCGATGCCGGTGTGGCTGCTCGACGCCGCGGCCCGCATCTACGAAGCCTACCAGGCCAGCAGGGCCGCCCGCAGAGCAAAGGAGGCCGCCCGCATCGCGCGGGCGGCGCTGGCCGAGATCGCGCAGGTGCGCGCCGAGATCGAGGCGGGCCGCGTGCTCGGCGAGAACCAGCAGCGCATCCTGCGCACACGGCTCGAGGCGCAGGGCGCGGCGATCGACGGCCTCGGCCGGCGCGTAGCCGAAGTGGAGCGGCGCACCCAGCGGCTCGAGCGGAGCACGGAGCACGTCGCCCGCATCGCCACCCGTCGCGGCTGCCCGTCGCTCCACGCCTGGGACCGCAAGCTCCAGCGCTGCACGAACCGGCAGTGACCCGGCGCCCGCCTAACGCCGCTCGAAGCGCTTGAACTTGATGCGGTGCGGCTCCACCGCCGCGTCGCCCAGCCGGCGCTTCTTGTCCTCCTCGTAGTCGGCGAAGTTGCCCTCGAACCACTCCACGTGGCTGTCGCCCTCGAAGGCCAGGATGTGGGTGGCCATGCGGTCGAGGAAGAAGCGGTCGTGGCTGATGATCACGGCGCAGCCCGGAAAGTCCTCGAGCGCGGCCTCCAGCGCCGACAGGGTCTCGGTGTCGAGGTCGTTGGTGGGCTCGTCGAGAAGCAGCAGGTTGCCGCCCTCCTTGAGCATCTTGGCGAGGTGCACGCGGTTGCGCTCTCCCCCCGACAGCAGCCCCACCTTCTTCTGCTGGTCCGGCCCCTTGAAGTTGAACCAGCTCACGTAGGCGCGGGAGTTCACCTCCATCCGGTCCCCGAGCTTCATGATGTCGAGCCCGCCCGACACCTCCTCCCACACCGTCTTGCTGTCGTCGAGGTGGTCCCGGCTCTGGTCGACGTAGCCGAGCTTCACCGTTTCGCCCAGGCGGATGGCGCCGGCGTCCGGCTTCTCCTGGCCGGTGATCATGCGGAACAGCGTGGTCTTGCCGGCGCCGTTGGGGCCGATGACGCCGACGATGCCGCCGGGCGGCAGCTTGAAGGAGAGATTGTCGATGAGCAGGCGGTCGCCGAAGCCCTTGGTGAGCCCGTCCACCTCCATGACCATGCTGCCGAGGCGGGGCCCGGGCGGGATCCTGATCTGCGCCCGGCCCATCTCCTCGCGGCCGGCCTCCTCGGCCAGCCTCTCGTAGGCGGCGATGCGCGCCTTCGACTTGGCCTGGCGCGCCTTGGGCGAGGAGCGGATCCATTCCAGCTCGCGCTTCAAGGTGCGCTGGCGCGCCTCCTCCTGGCCCTTCTCGACCTCGAGCCGCTTGGCCTTCTGCTCGAGCCAGCTCGAGTAGTTGCCCTTGTAGGGCACGCCCTGGCCGCGATCGAGCTCCAGCGTCCACTCGGTGATGTTGTCGAGGAAGTAGCGGTCGTGGGTGACCAGCATGATGCAGCCCGGGTAGTCCTTGAGGTAGCGCTCGAGCCAGGCCACCGTCTCCGCGTCGAGGTGGTTGGTGGGCTCGTCGAGCAGCAGGATGTCGGGCTTGGACAGGAGCAGGCGGCACAACGCCACGCGGCGCTTCTCCCCGCCCGAGAGCGTGCTCACGTCGGCGTCGCCCGGCGGACAGCGCAGGGCATCGAGCGCCTGCTCGACCTGGGCGTCGAGATCCCACAGGCCCTGCGCCTCGATCTCGTCCTGGAGCCTGGCCATCTCCTCGGCGGTGTCGTCGGAGTAGTTGGCGGCGAGCTCGTTGTAGCGGTCGACCAGGGCCTTCTTCTCCGCCACGCCCTCCATGGCGTTGCCGAGCACGTCCTTGCCTGCATCGAGCTCCGGCTCCTGCGGCAGGTAGCCCACGCGCACGCCCTCGGCCGCCCACGCCTCGCCCACGTAGTCCTCGAGCTCCCCCGCCATGATCTTGAGGAGCGTCGACTTGCCCGCACCGTTCAAGCCCACCACGCCGATCTTGGCGCCCGGAAAGAACGACAGCGAGATGTCCTTCAGGACCTGCTTGCCCCCCGGGTAGGTCTTGGAGAGCTTGTGCATGTGGTAGACGTACTGGGGGTTCGCCACCGGGCGCTCCTAGCGTTGCATGAGAAATGGGGAGTCTGCGGCCTTCTAGCCCAGGCCGCGCCGCGGGCTCAAGAGTGCGGCGGTCGGCCCCTCGCTACCTGGTCCACCGGCGCGGGCGGTCGGGGTCCTCCCAGGGCCCTCCGTTGTACCACCCCCTGGCGCCGGCAGCGCCCCGGCTGGCGGGCTCGAGCGCAAGGATCAGCGCCCAGCCGGCCAGGAAGCCGCCGATGTGCGCCCACCAGGCGATGCCGCCGCCGGCAAAGGGCGAGAGGAGCTCGCTGGTGCCGGAGATCACCTGGAGCAGGAACCAGATCGCCGCGAACAGCATGGCCGGCACCGCGAAAAACAGCGGGATGAACAGCACCGGCACCAGCACCGTCACCCAGGCGAACGGGAAGCGCACGGCGTAGGCCGCGATGGTGCCGGCGACGGCGCCCGAGGCCCCGAGCACCGGCACGGCCGAGGCGGCGTTGAAAAGGGCATGGGTGAGGCTCGCCGCCACGCCTGCGGCAAGATAGAGGGCAAGGAACCGCACGGGCCCCAGGCGGTCCTCCAGCGCCGGCCCGAAGATCCACAGCGTCCACATGTTGAGGAGAATATGGAGAATGCCGCCGTGCAGGAAGGTGTTGGTGAGGAACGGGGTGAGGTCGCTCGGCGACAGGCCCACCTCCATCGCCCAGCCCGGGCTGAAGTAGCGCAGCGGCACCAGCGCGTGCCGGTAGAGGAACACCTGAAGCTCGCGATCGCCGAGGCCCAGCTGGTAAAGAAAGACCCCCACGTTCACGGCGATGATCGCCCACACCATCACGGGGGTGCTGGTGCGGCCGACGCTGTCGCGGATGGGGAACAGGGGAAGTCCTTTCTGGCGGCTCGGCGACGGGCCCACGCCCGGCGGGTTGCAGCACCCGTGGATATGGTGCCGGGAGCGCCCAATTGGAACCGGCGGGGCGCCCGCGAGGTTCCGGCAGGGCGGCGGGAGCCATCTCGGCCTGCCGCTGCGGCTGCGGCCGTGCTATGAGGCTCATGCCCCATGAGGAGCCGCCCATGGCAGACATGCGCTTCATCTACTTCGCCGATCCCATGTGCTCGTGGTGCTACGGCTTCTCGCCGGTGATCGCGGCCTTGGCCGAGGGCTTCGAGGACCGCATGGGGCTGCAGCTCGTAATGGGCGGGCTGCGCGCCGGCAACACGGCGGCCATGCGCCAGCAGGACAAGGACTTCATTCGTGAGGCCTGGACCCGCGTGAGCGCGGCCACCGGCCAGCCCTTCGACTTCTCCTTCTTCGACCGCGACGGCTTCGTCTACGACACGGAGCCCGCCTGCCGCGCCGTGGTCGCCGCGCGCCGGCTGCTGCCGCGCCTCGCCCTGCCGTTCATGGCCCGCATCCAGCAGGCGTTCTATGCCGAGAACCGCGACATGACACGGGCCGAGGAGATCGCCGAGGTGGCGGCGGAAGCGGGCTTCGACCGCGAGGAGTTCAGCCGCACCTTTCTTGCCCCCGACACGCGCAACGAGACCTTTCGCGACTTCCTCACCGCTCAGGACCTGGGCATCCGCGGTTTCCCGACCCTGATTGCCGGAAGCGACGACAAGGGCTATGCGCTCGTCACCAACGGCTACCGGCCGCTCGAGCACCTGAAGGAGCCGCTGGAGCGCTGGTGGGCAGCGGGGGCCCCGGTGCGCGAGGCCGGCTGAAGCCGCCGCAGGCTTGCGCGGGCGATCCCCGCCGTGCTAGAACATAAAGCGAACACATGGCAGGCAGGTTGCGCAAGCAAAGCGTGGACAAGCAACCAGGCGGACGAGCGCCGCCCCTGTCCAGCCGCTAACGTGCAGCCGGGATTCGCGGCCGCAGTGGCGGGCGCCAGATGCGAGAGGAGGGCCCCATGGCCGGTTCCGTCAACAAGGTGATCCTGGTGGGCAACCTCGGCCGGGACCCGGAGATCCGCCGCACCCAGGATGGCCGCCCGGTCGCCAATCTGCGGGTTGCCACCACCGAGACCTGGCGCGACAAGAACACCGGCGAGCGGCGCGAGCGCACCGAATGGCACACCGTCGTCATCTTCAACGAGGGGCTGTGCCGGGTGGCGGAGCAGTATCTGAAGAAGGGCGCCAAGGTCTACATCGAGGGCCAGCTGCAGACGCGCAAGTGGCAGGGCCAGGACGGGCAGGACCGCTACACCACCGAGGTGGTTCTGCAGGGCTTCAACTCGCAGCTCACCATGCTCGACTCGCGCGGCGCGGGGGCCAATGCCCCCGCCATGGGCGCCGGCCTGCAGGAGGACGAGGCCGCGGGCTACGTCTCCGCCGGCAACGGCAATGCCGGCAAGCGTGGTGCGGCCGCGGGCGCCAAGTCCTTCGACAAGACGGTCGACGACGAGATTCCGTTCTGACCGGCGCGTGCCGGGCCCCCGGCGCGCATTTCGATCCGGCCCTCGCCCTGACCGGCCCCGGTCGCGTGCCGCGCCTTGGGGGCATGCTCGCGCCCTCCCCATCGGCCGCCGATGCCGCTAGTCTCGGCCGGCACGCGGTAACGGCAGGAGGGGCAGGATGCAGACGCTCAGGGTCGGTGACGTCACCATCACCAGCATCATCGAGCGCGACGGGCCGTGGCGGAAGCCCGAGGACATGTTTCCCGCCTACGATCCCGCCGTCGGCCGCCGCCACCTCGCCGAGATGGATCCGGTGGTGTTCGATGCCGCCTCGGGCCGCATGGTGATCACCTACCAAACCTTCGTCGTGCGCACGCCCCGCCACACGGTGCTGATCGACACCTGCACGGGCGAGGACAAGGGCTATCCCGCCCCCTTCGACTTCCCCAAGCAGCCCTGGCTCGACAATTTCCGTGCAGCAGGCCTTGCCTTCGAGGACATCACCCACGTCTTCTGCACGCATCTGCACATCGACCACACCGGCTGGAACACGATGCTGCGCGACGGCCGGTGGGTCCCGACGTTTCCCAAGGCCAAGTACATCTTCCACAAGGGCGAGTATGCCTATTGGGAGGAGATGACGAAAAAGGGCGCCAACCCGCCGGGCAATGTGTGGAGCTACAATTGCCGGCCGGTGGTAGAGGCGGGCCAGGCGCTGCTGGTGGATGATGCCTACCAGCTCGACGACACGTTCTCGCTCACGCCCACGCCCGGGCACTCGCCCCATCACTGCTGCGTCGACATCCGCTCCAAGGGCCAGCACGCGGTGGTGACCGGCGACATGATGCACCATGCGCTGCAGTGCCGGGAGCCGCAGTGGTCCACGATCTTCGACACCGACAGGGAGCAGGCCGCCCGCTCGCGCCGCAACTTCCTCGCCAAGGTCGCCGGCACCCCGACCCTGGTGCTGCCGGTGCACTTCCCGAGCCCAACGGTTGGCCGCATCGCCGCCGACGGCGACCGCTTCCGCTACCACTTCGTGCGCTGAGCCCGCGGTCACCCCGGCGGCGCCGTCACGGGCAGGGGCGGCTCAGGGCAGGTCGTAGCCGATGGCCGCTTCCACCTCGATGGTGCGGCGCACCGAGGGGCGGGCCATCATGCGTGCATAGTGGGCTTCAAGATTGGGCAGGCTGCCCGGGGGCGGCTTCAGCGAGTGGGAGAAGCGCCAGAACAGCCGGAAGAGATGTATGTCGGCGATGGAGCAGCGGTCGCCGACGGCCCATGCGCGCGGCCCCAGACGCGCGTCCGCAAGCTTGTAGATGCCCATGGCGTAGTCGAGGCCGCGGGCGCGGGCAGGGTGCACGGTAGCGGCGATGAACGACATCCACGAGACGACCTGCGCCTCGGCCTCGATGTCGCCGAAGGGCAGCAGCCCCGCCTCGGGGTAGCGGCGTGCCAGGTAGTAGAGGATGCCGGCCACCTCGGTCAGGCGCCGGCCGTCGATCAGGAGCGTCGGCACCTTGCCTTCCGGGTTAACGGCGAGAAACGCCGGTGCGCGGTGCTCGCCCTTGGCGAGCGAGATGGCGTGGCTCTCGAACGGGGCGCCGACCTCGTGCAGGGCGATGTGCGGGGCCATGGAGCTGGCGCCGGGCGTGAAGTAGAGCGTGAGCATCCCTTCCCTCCTCAGCCGAGCCGGCGGCGATAGAGAGCGATCAGGCGCTCCCAGTGCCGCTCGGCGGCCGGCTTGTCATAGATCTTGCGCTGGGGAAAGGCGAAGCCGTGGTGCACGCCGGGATAGAGCTCGATCTCCCCGGGGCTGCCCGCCTTCCCGAACAGGGTGCGCAGCTCGGCCACCATCGGCAGGGGCGCGAGCTCGTCGTGCTCGGCGCAGGCGATGTAGGCCTCGCCCCTGATCCTGCCCAGCGACAGGTGCGGGCTCTCGACCGCGTCGCTGACGAGCCAGGTGCCGTAGAAGGAGGCGGCAGCGGCGATCCGGTCGGGGTAGCGCGCGGCGGCGGCCAAAGCGTAGGGCCCGCTCATGCAGTAGCCGTGCACGCCGACGGGCCCGCGCCTGACGCCCTCCAGGCCGTCGGCGAAGGCGATGAGGGCCGCCACGTCGTCCATCACCGGCGGGATCGTCATCCTGGTGCGGACCGCGCGCATGCGCTGGTGCTCGGGGCTGCCGTGGACGAGCACGTCCGGACCGTACTTCGTGTCGCGGCCGGCGCGATAGTAGAGGTTGGGCAGGAGCACGCAGTAGCCCACCGTGGCGAGCCGGCGGGCCATGTCATAGAGTTCCTCGCGGATGCCCGGCGCGTCCATCAGGAACAGCACCGGGGGATGCGCCCCCCGCTCGGGCCGGCACACGAAGGTTTCCATCGCGCCGGCCCCGGTGGCGATGTCCATGGTGGTCTCGATCATGGGTGCACTCCTCCCTTTGGCGAGCTTATGCAATCCAGCTCTGCGCGGCCACGGCGGGCAAGCAATCGAGCCACCGGGGAGGTGCGAGCTGCCCGTCCTGTTGCACGCCTGCCAAGCGTGCTATGTTAATGTCATTAACATAGGAGCCTGCCATGGACCTAACGCCCCTGACGAGCGCCACGCTCCCGATCCGGATCCACACCTACGCGGCGACGGCCGCGTTCGTGCTGGGCCTCGTGCAGCTCGCCGGGGCCAAGGGCACCGCCCGCCACCGGGCGCTGGGCTATGCCTGGGCCGGGTTGATGCTGGCGGTGGCGGTGAGCGCCTTCTTCATCCACGAGCTGCGGCTGTGGGGGCCGTGGAGCCCCATCCACCTGCTCGCCGTCCTGACGCTCGCCACGCTGCCCCTCGGCATCCACCGCGCCCGCCGGCACGAGGTCGACGCCCACAGGAAGACCATGCTGGGCCTGTTCCTCGGCGCGCTCCTGATCGCCGGTCTGTTCACCCTTGCTCCCGGTCGCATCCTGCACCAGGTCCTCTTCGGCGGCTGAGGGCGACGCGGCCGGCTCACTGCAGCAGGCCGCGCCAGTCGAGCCACAGCACCGGCGCGGTCGCCGCCATGTAGAGGGCAAAGGCGTTTCCGGAAGCCCTGCGGCCCCTGGCCTCCCCGCGGGGTCGGCGGGGGGAAGGGCGCGGCTCGCCCACGCCAGGTAGGCCGCCTGCAGCGCGGCCCAGCGCTTGGAGACGCTCTCCACCCTACCGAGCCCGAGAGCAGGACGGTGCCCGCAGTGAGGAACGCCCCGCGCCCGCTCTTCAACAATTCTCAATCCGGGCGCAGCTATCATGCAGCCCATGCTGATCGACCTGCTCGTCGAGGCGAGCCTCGCGGCTCCCGATACCCGCTTTGCGCGGCTGTTGCGCCGCATCGACCGGGCCATCCTGCTGATGCGCGAGGCCGAGGCGCAGGCCGCGCGTCAGGCGGCCTGCAGCCGGCGCCCGGACAGCCAGCCGGCAAGGCGCCCGTCGATGACCACGAGCCCCGAGGCGATCACCAGGGCGCCCGCGATCTGATGGGCGGCGAGGTGCTCGCCCAGCACCAGCGCGCCGAGCCCGGTCCCCGTCACCGGGATCAGCAGCGTCACCAGCATCGCGTTGGCCGGCCCTGCCGTGGCTCCCAGGCGGAAGAACACCAGGTAGGCGAGGGCGGTTGACAGCACCGCCAGCGCCAGCATCGAGGCCGCGGCGGGGAAGCCCGGCGGCGGCAGCTCCCAGAAGCGATCGGCCAGGGCTGCGATGGGCAGCAGCAGGATGCTCGAGCAAACGAGCTGGCTCACGGCCGACACCAGCGGCGGCATCTCCCGCACGCGCCGCATCCAGAAGGCGGAGAGGGCGTAGCACAGCGCCGCGCCCAGCACGCACAGCACCCCGGCAGCCGCGGGCGAGCCCGCGCCAAGCCCGCCGGCCCCGGTCAGCACCGCCACGCCGGCGATGCCGAGCAGCACACCGCCGAGCTTGGCGCGGGTGAGCGGCTCGCCGGCGAGCAGCCGCAGCGCGAGCACCGTGAAGAGCGGCGTGGTGGCAATGAGCACGGAGGCGAGGCCGGAGCCGATGCGGGTCTGTCCGTAGGCGATGAGGCTGAAGGGGAGCAGATTGTTGAGGATGGCGAGCACCGCGTAGTCTCTCCACGCGCGAAGCGTGCGCGGAAGGCCGAGCCCGACGAGAAGGATGATCGGCACCAGCACCAGCGCGGCGATGGCAACGCGCGCGAGCACCAGGCTGAACGGTGGAACTTCGGGCAGTGCCACCGCGATGAAGAAGAACGCGGCACCCCACAGCACGGAGAGGAGCAGCAGCAGAAGCCAGTCGAGCGGGCGCATGGGTTTGCAGTCGAGGTTGGAAGGTGAGCGCAGTGAAAAGCTGGGCGCAGTGAAACGCGCCCTGCGCGGCGGGGTCGACCCGATTCCTGGCGCGCGGCGGAACGATGCCGATCAGGCTTCGCGCGTCGGGGGCGCGCCGCGGCGGTGGGCGAGGACGCCGGCAGCCGCCGGCAGCACGCGCTCGAGCGCCGGCAGGAACTCGCCGTAGTGGTCGATGATGACTTCCAGCGCCAGCTCCGCCGCGAGCTCGCGCACGGGACGCGGGGTATAGCCGAAGGTGACGCCGATGGCGGGAACGCCGGCAGCCCTGGCGGTGGCGAAGTCCACCTCGCTGTCGCCGACCATCACGGCGCGGGCGGCATCGCCGCCGGCCATGGCGATCGTGCCCGTGAGGTGGCCGGGCTCGGGCTTGTGCACGGGCAGCGTGTCGCGCCCGGCAATGGCCTCGAAGCGCGCCTCCAGCCCCAGCTCGCGCAGCAGCGCGCGCGACAGGCCCTCGAGCTTGTTGGTGCAGACAGCGAGCCGAGCGCCCATGCCGGCGAGCGCATCGAGCAGCTCCGGCACGCCCTCGAAGGGCCGGCTGCCGACGGCGATGTTGTCGGCATAGAAGGCGAGGAACGCATCGTGCAGGCGGGTGAGCTCGTCGCCGGCGGCGGCGCGGCCGTGGAAGCGCAGGCCCGCATCGATCATGGCGCGCGAGCCGTGGCCGATGAAGGGATGGAGCTGGGCGACGGTGAGCGGCTCGAGGCCGGCCAGCGACAGCGCGTGATTGGTGGCGGCGGCGAGGTCGGGCGCCGTGTCGATGAGCGTGCCGTCGAGATCGAACACGATGGTGGTGCCGGCAAGGTCGAGGGGCATGGGGCTCTCCGCGGGGGCGGCAAGCTATCGGCGTTCGCCCGCCAAGGAAAGGGGCGGCTTGCCTGCCGGGGTGCGCGGGCCTACACAGGGCCGAGACGTTCCACCGCCCGCCCGAGGGCCCAATCCGCGTGGAGGCGTACATGGACAAGCCCACCATCAGCCTGATCAGGACCCAGTGCTACGTCGACGGCCAGTGGGTCGGCGAGCCGATCGTCCCCGTCACCAACAAAGCCACCGGCGACACCATCGCCAAGGTGCCGAGCCTGGGCGAGGCCGAGACGCGCCGGGCGATCGAGGCCGCGAACCGCGCCCTGCCCGGGTGGTCGCAGATGCTCGCCAAGGAGCGCTCGCGCATCGTGCGGCGCTGGTACGACCTGATGATGGAGCACGCCGACGAGCTGGCCCTCCTGCTCACCAGCGAGCAGGGCAAGCCGCTGGCGGAGGCGAGGGGCGAGATCGTCTACGCCGCCGGCTTCGTGGAGTTCTTCGCCGAGGAGGCCAAGCGCGTCTACGGCGAGACCATCCCGACCTTCAAGACCGATGCGCGCATCGTGGTGATCCGCCAGCCGGTGGGCGTGGTGGCGGCCATCACGCCGTGGAACTTCCCCGCCGCCATGATCACGCGCAAGGTGGCGCCGGCGCTGGCGGTGGGCTGCACGGTGGTGTGCAAGCCCGCCTCCGAGACGCCGCTCACGGCGCTGGCGCTCGCCGCCCTCGCCGAGCGCGCCGGCATGCCCAAGGGCGTGTTCAACGTCATCACCGGCAAGGCCGGCCCCATCGGCAAGGAGCTCACCTCCAATCCGCTGGTGCGCATGCTCACCTTCACCGGCTCGACCGAGATCGGCCGCGTGCTGATGGCGCAGTGCGCGCCCACCATCAAGAAGCTCGGCCTCGAGCTCGGCGGCAATGCGCCCTTCATCGTCTTCGACGACGCCGATCTCGACAAGGCGGTGGCCGGCGCCATGGCCTCCAAGTACCGCAATGCGGGGCAGACCTGCGTGTGCGCCAACCGCATCTACGTGCAGGAGGGCGTCTACGACGCGTTCGCCGAGAAGCTGGCGGCGGAGGTGAGGAAGATGAAGGTCGGGCCCGGCACCGAGGCCGGGGTCACCACCGGCCCGCTCATCAACAAGGCCGCGGTCGAGAAGGTCGAGGAGCATGTCGCCGACGCCGTCAAGCACGGCGCCAAGGTGGCCCTGGGCGGCAGGCGCCACGCGCTCGGCGGCAACTTCTTCGAACCCACCATCCTCACCAACGTGACGCAGCAGATGATGGTGGCGCGCGAGGAGACGTTCGGGCCGGTGGCGCCGCTCTTCAAGTTCAAGACCGAGGCCGACGTGATCGCCATGGCCAACGACACCCCGTTCGGGCTCGCCGCCTACTTCTACTCGCGCGACATCGGCCGGGTGTGGCGCGTGGCCGAGGCGCTCGAGTGCGGCATCATCGGCATCAACGAGGGCATCATCTCCAACGAGGTGGCCCCGTTCGGCGGCTACAAGCAGTCGGGGCTCGGGCGCGAGGGCTCCCACCACGGCATCGAGGAGTTCCTGGAGATCAAGTACATGCTGATGGGCGGACTGTGATGGCCGGCTCTCCCCGCGCCGCGCCTCCGTCTCCCCGCGCAACCCCAAGCTTGCCTCGCGCGCCGTCGGCGCGCGGAGAGGGCCGGGGCGACGGGCAGAGGCACACGCTCACGCCCAGTTCGTCTCCGCCCCTCACCCCGACCCTCTCCCGGCAAGCGGGGAGAGGGGGATTGTGGCTGCCCCTCACCCCGGCCCTCTCCCGGCAAGCGGGGAGAGGGGGGGATGCGGGCCCGCGGCGGGCTGCCCGATGACGGCTGACCTGTGGAAGCAGCAGGCGGCCGAGCGCGCCCTCGAGTTTCTCGCGGGCGGCATGAAGGTGGGCCTCGGCACCGGCTCGACCGCGGCCAGGTTCGTCGACCTCGTGGGCGCGCGGGTGAAGGCCGGGCTCGACATCCTCGCCGTGCCGACCTCGGAGGCGACGCGCGCACAGGCCGAGCGGCTCGGCATTCCGCTCACCACGCTGGATGCGACACCCTACCTCGATCTCACGGTCGACGGCGCCGACGAGCTCGACGACGCCCTGCGCCTCATCAAGGGCGGCGGCGGAGCGCTGCTGCGCGAGAAGATCGTGGCCACCGCCTCGCGGCGCATGGTGGTGATCGCCGACGCCTCCAAGCGCGTGGCCACGCTCGGCCGCTTCCCGCTGCCGGTGGAGGTCGTGCGCTTCGGCCTCGCCGCCACCCAGCGGATGATCGCCGCGCTCGCGGCCGAGGCGGGCTGCCGCGGCGAGATCAGGCTGCGCCGGGGCAGCGACGGCGCCCCGTTCGTGACCGACGGCGGCAACTATCTCCTCGACTGCGCGTTCGGCCGCATCGACCGGCCCGAGGCGCTCGATGCCGCGCTCAAGTGCGTGCCGGGCGTGGTCGAGAACGGCTTGTTCCTGGGCATCGCCGACGCGGCGGTGGTGGCGGGGCCGGACGGCGTCGCCTTGCTCGAGCGCGAGCCGCGGGAGCCCCGCTGATCGAAGTCCCGCGCCCCATCGGGCGCACACGCCAAGGAGCCGACCCATGCCGATCCGCAAGCTGATGCTCGCCGCCGCCCTGGTGGGCCTGCTCGCCCTGCCAGAGCGCCCGGGAGCGCAGAGCCCCGACGATGCGCGGCTCACCTCGGCGCGCGAGCTGATGGCGGTGGCGGGAGTGGCCAAGCAGTTCGATGGCCTCATGCCGCTGCTGGTGGAGCGGCTGGTGGAGAGCTACGTCGCCGTGGCGCCCGAAAAGGCCGACGAGATCCGCGAGGTGTTCGGGCAGATCATCGCCAAGTTCATCGACCGCAAGGCGCAGCTCATCGACCAGATCGCCGGGCTCTATGCCGAGAAGCTGAGCCGGGAGGAGCTCGACGCCATCCTTGGCTTCTACAAATCACCGGCCGGGCTCCGGTTCGTGGCCGTCCAGCCCGAGATCGCGCGGGCAGCGCTCATCCTGGGCCAGCGCTGGGGCGCCGAGATCGGCGGCGAGGTGGAGGCCGAGGCCCGGCGCGAGCTGAAGAAGCGCGGCATCGACCTGTGACGCGGCGTCCCCCGCTCACAGCCTATCGCCGTGTGAAACTGGTTACACGGCAACCGAGGGGTCTGCCGGCGTGTTGCCGCCCCGGGCTGGCGACTGGTAGAGGTGGCGGTCAGTAGCGCGTCGGCCTCGCCGGGCCTCGAAGAGGGACGATCGTGCGCAGCGCTGGACTCCAAGCCGCCGGCTTTCCGGGCAGCGGTAGAGGCCGCCGGGCTTCAGCGCGGCGGCGCGGGCAGCTCGTGACGGCGGCGCTGGTGCTTGCGGCAGGGCTTTCGCTGCCCGCCGCCGCCGATCCCCCGGCCCCGACGATCCTCGGCATCGACGAGGTCAAGCTCGGCGCGCTCCACCATGACGTCCCGCGCCTGTGGAGCGGCTTCAGCCGCGAGTCGAGCCCGCTCGATGTCAACATCGAGGTGCTGTTCCGGCCGTGGGCGGTGACCTTCGGCGGCTACCTGCGGCCGGCCCTCGGGGCCACCATCAATCCCGGTGGCGACACCAGCAAGGCCTATGCCGACCTGCGCTGGGAGACCCAGACGCCGTCGGGCGTCTTCTTCGCGCTCGGCATGGGCGCGGTCATTCACGACGGCGAGCTCGGCGCCTCCGACCCCGACCGCAAGGCGCTGGGCGCGCGCGTGCTGTTCCACCCCTCGGCCGAGATCGGCTGGCGCTTCGACGGCGTCCACAGCGTGTCTCTGTACGGGGAGCACATCTCGAACGGCTTCAGCCGGCGCTACAACGAGGGCATGGATACCATCGGCCTGCGCTTCGGCCGCCGCCTCGGCCCTGCCGCGCCGATCGAGCGCGAGGCCCCGTCCGGCATCGCCAGCTTCGCCGGCACCTATGTCGGCGCCTTCGCCGGCGCGGAGCGCCTGCGCGACGACTGGTACTGGGCCGGCGCGGCGCGCAGCACCACCGACGGCCTCGCCTGGGGCGGCTTTGCCGGCCACACCTGGCAGTCGGGGCGCGGCGTGTTCGGCGTCGAGGTGGACGCCGTGCCCGCCCATCACGGCTCGACCACGCCGTGCGTGGTCCCGGGCATTGCCTGCAGCCTCGACGTGCATGGCCTCTACAGCGCCCGGGCCCGCTTCGGCTGGGTGCTCGACCGCACACTCCTCTACGGCACCGGCGGTGTGGTGGTGGGAGCCTGGGAAGCGAGCGCCGTAAATCTGGCGACCGGCCAGACCCTGGATGCGGCGAGCGGGATCAACTTCGGCGTGGCGGTGGGGGCCGGGCTCGAGTGGCGCCTGCTGCCCCGGGTCGGGGTGCGGGCCGAGATCATGCATTACGGCATGGCCGGCTGGGACCTGGAGGCGCCGGCCATCGGCGCCGTCTCCAACCAGCTGCAGAGCACCGTGGGCCGCGTCGGCCTGTCCTGGCACCTCAACTGAGCGGACAGGCGCAAGCGGGCCATCAGGCGCCGGCCGGGGCCCGGGCGAAGACCGCGGCCGGCTCCTCCTCGATCGCGAACCGCTCCGCCTCCCGGCGCTCGCGCTCCTCGGCAAGCAGCGCGGTCAGACGGTCCACCTTGTCGTGCAGCTCGGCGATGGAGGACTCCGCCTTGATGTTGACCTGGTAGTCGAGCGCAGCGGCCAGCCGATCCTTCGCCGCCTGCCGGTTCTGGCTCATCATGATGATGGGCGCCTGCAGGGCCGCCAGCATCGACAGCAGCAGATTGAGGAAGACGAAGGGATAGGGGTCGACGGCCCCCGCCAGGACCACCGCGTTGACGAAGGCCCAGGCGAGCAGGAAGGCGCAGAAGCCGACGATGAAGGCCCACGAGCCACCGACGGCTGCGACCCTGTCGGCCAGCCGGTCGCCGAAGCTCAGGTTCTGCTCGAACACCTGGTTGACGTTGCGGGCAGTGTGCACGCGGCGGGCGACGCGGGCGATCACGCGCCGGTCGCGCTCGCACAGGGGACCCAGGCCGGCGTGCAGCAGCTGCTGGGCGAGGTAGCGGATCTCGGGGTTCATGGCTCACCTACCTTTGCGACCGGGCCGCTGCCGGGTCGGGCGGTGAGCCGAGCGGCCAGCGCTCAGCCTTCCATGTCGACCAGCAGTGGCGCGGTCCTACTTGGACTGTCGCTGGACATGGTTGAGGTTCATCTCCTCTGGAGATCTGCCGCGCGCATTCGCGGCAGAGCCTAGATGGGCTACGCCGCTCGAGCTGTCAACCGCCGAGTGGCGCCGGCGGTTCCGGCGCGCTTGCCAGTCCGGTCGCCGTCGGCCAACGTGCGAGCGAGCGCAGCCGCAGGTCCGCCCCATGAGCCAGTTCGACTACGACCTCCTCGTCATCGGCGGCGGCTCGGGCGGCGTGCGGGCGGCCCGGATCGCCGCGGGGCACGGCGCCAAGGTAGCGGTCGCAGAGGAGTACCGGCTGGGCGGCACCTGCGTGATTCGCGGCTGCGTGCCCAAGAAGCTCCTGGTCTATGCCAGCCGCTTCCGCGACGAGTTCGAGGACGCGGCGGGGTTCGGCTGGAGCGTGGAGCCCGCGGGCTTCGACTGGGCCACCCTGATCGCCAACAAGGACGCCGAGATCACCCGCCTCGAAGGCCTCTACCGCCAGGGGCTCGAGCGCGCCGGAGTGACCATCATCAAGGCGCGGGCGGAGATCGCCGACCCCCACACGGTCGTGGTGCAGCCCGGCGGGCGGCGCGTCAGCGCCCGCTACCTGCTGGTGGCCGTGGGGGCCCGCCCGATGGTGCCCGGCGTGCCGGGCGCGGGGCACGCCATCACCTCCAACGAGGCCTTTCACCTGGAGCGCCTGCCGCGCTCCATCCTGATCGTCGGCGGGGGCTACATCGCCGTCGAGTTCGCCTGCATCTTCAATGGGCTCGGCGTGGAGACCACCATCGTCTACCGGCGCCAGAAGATCCTGCGCGGGTTCGACGAGGAGCTGCGCGACACGCTCTCCCAGGAGCTCATGAAGCGCGGCATCGAAATACGCTGCAATGCCGACGTCGCCGCCATAGACAAGACCCGCTCGCGCTGCAAGGTGACGATGAACAGCGGAGAGACGCTGGAGGCCGGCCTCGTCATGTACGCCACCGGCCGTGTGCCCAACACCGCCGGCATCGGCCTGGAGCGCGCGGGAGTGAAGCTGGGGGAGAACGGCGAGGTCCTGGTCGACGACTACTCGCGCTCGTCGGTGGAGAGCATCTACGCGGTGGGCGACGTGACCGACCGCCTCAATCTCACGCCCGTGGCCATCCGCGAGGGCCACGCCTTCGCCGACACGGTGTTCGGCGGCAGGCCGACCGCAGTCGACCACGAGCTGGTGCCGACCGCCGTCTTCTCCACGCCCGAGCTCGCCACCGTCGGCCTGCCCGAGCACGAGGCGCGCGAGCGCTACCCCGACCTAGCCGTCTACAAGGCGCGCTTCCGCCCGCTCAAGCACACCCTGTCGGGACGCGAGGAGGCGATGCTGATGAAGCTCCTGGTCGACCGCGCCAGCGGGCGCGTGGTTGGCTGCCACGTGATCGGGGCGGACGCGGCCGAGATCGTGCAGATGGCGGCCGTGGCCCTGAAGCTCGGAGCCACCAAGGCCGACTTCGACGCTACGGTGGCGCTGCATCCGAGCGCGGCGGAGGAGCTCGTCACGATGCGCGAGGAGTGGGTGGCACCGGCCAAGGCGCGCGCTGCGCCGGCCCGGCCGCCGCGCAGGAAGCGGGGCTATGACGAGCAGGCTTGAGGGGCGCATCGCCCTGGTGACGGGCGCAGGCTCGGGCATCGGCCGGGCCATCGCGCGGCGATTCGCGGCAGAGGGCGCCCACGTGTGGGCGACCGACATCGACGGGGCGGCCGCCGAGAGGGTGGCGGGCGAGATCGGCGAGGCGGGCGGGGCGGCGACGGCGCTGGCCGCCGACGTCTCGCGCGGACAGGACGTGACCGCCATGTTTCGCGCCGTGGCCGGCGCCCACGGCCGCCTCGACGTGCTCGTCAACAATGCCGGCCTCAACGTGCGGGGCGACTTTCGCCACCTCTCCGACGCCGACTGGGTCAAGATCCGCGAGGTCAATCTCGACGGCGTGGTGCGGGTGGCCCGCGACGGCTTCGAGCTGCTGCGCGCCTCCGGCCGAGGCTCGCTCGTCAACGTCGCCTCGATCATGGGCCACCGCGGCCTGCGCCAGCTCGCCGCCTACTCGGCCACCAAGGGCGCCATTCTCGCGCTCACGCGCGGCCTGGCGGTGGAGTACGCGCCCTTCGGCATCCGCGTCAACGCGCTGGCGCCGGGCTTCGTGGAGACGCCGCTCACCGCGCGGGCGCTGAGGAACCCGGGCATCCAGAAGGGGCTCCTCGATTCCACGCCGCTGCGCCGCTTCGGCCGGCCCGAGGAGATCGCCGCCGCGGCCCTGTTCCTGGCGAGCGACGACGCCTCCTTCGTCACCGGCGCCGAGCTGGCGGTCGACGGCGGCATGGCGGCGGGGTTGTAGCTTCATCCACGCAATCGCCGGCGGCGGCCGTTGGGAGAGGCCTTGACTCATGTCAAGGTGCGGCGCGGCCCGGCGATGCCGTCATGCCGCGAGGGAGCGCTGTCCTGCGGCGTGCGGGGTCGATCGGCCCGGATGAGCTGTGAGGATCGAAAGACGATGGGCACATGGATGACAGTGCGGGAAGGCGCCGGAACCCGCTCGCCGAGGGCGGCCCGGTTCGCCCTGGCCGCGGCCGCAGCCGTGCTCGCCTGCTGGGCTGGTGCGGGCACGGCTGCGGCGAACAACTACGGGGCGATCGCCTACTCGCCCTCCACCCGCGCGCACGGCTGGGCCTACGACTATCCCTCGCGCGCGGCCGCCGAGCGCGCGGCCCTTGCCAACTGCCGCCGGCAGGCGAGCGACTGCACCGTGCCGATATGGTTCCGCAACGCCTGCGGCGCGCTGGCGATCGGGCCGAACGGGTACGGCACCGGGTGGGGAACGAGCCGCGGCCTGGCCGAGCGCTACGCACTGTCGAGCTGCCGGCGCCACAGCTCCGGCTGCGCGGTGACGCGCTGGGTGTGCACGACGCGCTGACGCGCGCGCACGGCTGCGGCCGGGCCTGCTACTGCGTGCGAGCCGCATCGGCGGCGCCGGCGAGCTCACGCAGCAGCCGCTGCGGGACGGCGGCAGCGGCCGGGCAATCGGGCGCGCGCAGGCGCTCGTAGATGGCCATGAGGTCGCCGCGGAAGCCCTGCGCCATGGCCCTGCGGGCGACGCCGGCGGCAACGGCCCCGTCGGCGAAGCGGGGACGGCAGACGAGGCGCATGAGGAAGCCGGTGAGGCGCGCCTTGTAGTCGTCGGCGGGCGTCTCCTCGCCGGGCCTGGCGAGGCTCTGCCACAGCTGCAGCTCGGGAGCGGTGGCCCAGGCCGCGTTCTGGGCCGGATCGACGAGCGAGGCAAGGCCGTCGGCGAGTCGCGCCCGCAGCGGGCCGTTGCCGAGCGGCGCCAAGGCGTCGGAAAGCGCCTTGGTCTCCTCCTCGCCCGGCGGGCGCATGACGATGCGCGCGAAGTCGGCGAACGCCGCCGCCTCGCCGGTGGGCGGGGCGGTGCGCCACACCAGGGCGCCGGTCAGGTCGGCGCCCTGCAGCCTGGCTCCCTTCAGGTCGACGCCAGCGAGGCGAGCCATGCGCAGGCTGGCGCCGTCGAGCTCGGCCTCGCGCAGGGTTGCGCCTTCGAGCCCGGCGAGGGACAGGTCGGCGCCCTGAAGGGCGGCGCTGGTGAAGTCGGCGAGCTGCAGCCTGGCGCCGGCGAGCTGGGCGCCCTGCAGGGAGGCCAGAATGAAGTTGGCGCCCTCCAGCGAGGCCGCCGACAGATCGGCGCGGTCGAGGCGGGCGCCGGCGAGGTTGGCGCCGGCGAGCATGGCGTGGCCGAGCTGGGCGCCCTCGAGCTGGGCTTCCTCGAGCCGGCCGGCGGCGAGATCGATGCCCGACATGCGGGCGCCGGCAAGGCGCGCCTTGAGCAGATTGGCCCCGCCCGCGCTCACGCAGCGCGCGGTCCGCCGGCTGTCGGTGAGGAGCAGCGCGTTGAGGTCGGCGCACTGCAGCCACGCCCCGCGCAGGTCGGCGCCGACGAGACTTGCACCCTCCAGATTGGTGCCGGTGAGGTCGGCCTGGTGCAGGTCGGTGCGGTCGAGCCTGGCGAAGCGCAGATCGCGCCCGCGCAGGTTGAGCGAGGGCTCGCCCGCCGTCACGTCCTTGTCGACCACGAGATCGGTATCGGTGACGACGAGGTTGCGGTGGAAGATGCCGAAGAGCGTGCCGTCGGATGCGGCGGCGAACGCGGGCAGGGCATAGCCGAAGGCGTAGCGGGCGCCGTCGGCGGACGGAGAGCCGGCCGAGGCGGAGCGCTCGACGCCCTCGCCCGGGATGGTGGCGACAAACAGCGAGAAGCCCGCCACCGCCGCCAGCAGCACGACGGTGAGGGCGAGGCTCAAGGGATGATGCCGGCCGGCGCGCCAGTAGGCGCGGAAGACGGAGGTCTCGAGCCGCCACAGGAACACGCCCACGAACACCAGCAGTGCGATGTCGGCCAGCACCGCCACGCGGTGCGCCCAGGTGATGGTGACGTCGTGGTAGGGCAGGAACACGAGCTGCACGTAGAGCAGCAGCACCACCGGCAGCACCACCACGGTGAGCCACGACATGCCGTGGAGGAACATGCCCACGAGGCGGCTGCGCTCGGGCCCGGCGATGGCCTGCACGAAGAAGAAGTTGTCGAGCTCGAGGCGCAGGGGATGGGTGCGCTCGTCGGTGGTCTCGAGCATGCGGATGGCGGCGGCGAACTCCAGCGTCTTGCGCGCCAGCAGCACGAGCTGGCAGACGAGGCCCACGTGCACCAGCACGAGCAGGAGCGGCGCGAAGAGGAAGAAGCGCGTGAGCTCGATCCTGACCTGGAGGATCGGCAGCGAGATGTCGGTGTTGAGCAGCAGGTCCTTGTGGCTGACGCCCGCCACCGTGACGAGCAGATAGCTCATCAGGGCGATGAAGATGAGCCAGGCGGCGTTGGCCGAGCCGCTGGAGCGGTTGACCGCCTCGAGCAGGCTGTAGGGGTTCACGGGGGTCTCGGTCTCGACCTCCCCGCGGATCATGTCGTCCATGCCCACTGCGCCCCCGAACTCCCGCCCCTATCACCCCAGAGTGGGCCGACCATAGCGGAGAAACTATGGCGAGGTAACGGAACGCGGCCACACTCCGGCGAGAAAGTGCGTGCGTTTCCAGCGGCCTAGGGCTCGGGGCCGACAGCCGCGCGACTGCCTCCGCGCCAGAACGTTGGCGGCCGGCACGCGGCAGCCGGTCACACCTGAACGGAGTAGCCGCCGTCGACGGGGATGGCCGTGCCGGTGACGAAGTCGCTCGCCCGGCTCGCCAGGAACACGGCGATGCCGGCGTGGTCGGCGGGCGTGCCCCAGCGCTTGGCCGGGGTGCGCATGAGCACCATGCTGTTGAGCCCCGACACCTCCTCGCGCGCCTTGCGCGTGAGGTCGGTGTCGATCCAGCCCGGCAGGACGGCGTTGACCTGGATGTTGTCCTTGGCCCAGGCCACGGCCAGCGACTTGGTGAGCTGGACGACGCCCCCCTTGGAGGCGCCGTAGGCGGGGGCAAAGCTCGCCCCGAAGATCGACAACATGGAGCCGATGTTGATGATCTTGCCGCCGCCCGCGGCCTTCATCCTGGGGTAGGCGGCGTGCGAGCAGATGAACATGCTGGTGAGGTTGACGTCGATCACCTGGCGCCACTCGGCGAGCGACATCTCGTGGGCGGGCTTGCGGATGTTGGTGCCGGCATTGTTGACGAGGATGTCGAGGCGGCCGAGGCGGGCCACGGTCTCGTCGATCATGGCGCGGCAGGAGGCCTCGCTCGTCACGTCGACCTCGATGACGGCGGTCTTGACGCCGAGCTTGGCGAGGTCGGCGGCCGCCGCTTCCGACTTGCGGGCGTTGCGGCCGGCGACCGCAATCGCCGCCCCCGCCTCCGCCATGCCGCGGGCCATGCCGAGCCCGATGCCGCCGTTGCCTCCGGTGACCAGCGCCACGCGGCCTTTGAGGTCGAACAGGTTCATCGCTTCCTCGCGAGAAAGGGTGTCGGGGCGGGGCCCCGCCGGGCACTCTGCCGCGCCGACCGGGCCGCGGCAAGCGACCGTGCGCGGGTGCCTGCGGACAGGACGGCTACTCGGCGGCGGCGCGGGCGGGGGCAGCGAGCCAGCGGTCGAGGTCGGCCAGCGCTCGGGCGGAGAGGGCGCGCTTGCGCGCCACCCCGCGCTCCTTGCCCCTGATCGGGTTGCCGGCGGCGTCGTGGCGGGGCGGCTCGAGCGGAGGGAAGAGGCCGAAGTTGACGTTCATGGGCTGGAAGGAGCGCGGCGTGCCGCCCTCGCCGGCAGCGGGCGTGGAGCCGGCCTCGGCCGAGAGATGGCCGCCGGTGATGTGGGCAAGGAGCGCACCCATGGCCGTCGTCGGCGGCGGGGGCACCCACGCGCGGCCCAGCCGCTCGGCGGCGGCGGCGCGCCCGGCAATGAGGCCGACGGCGGCGCTCTCCACGTAGCCCTCGCAGCCGGTGATCTGGCCGGCAAAGCGCAGGCGCGGCTCGGCGCGCAGCCGCAGCGTGCCGTCGAGCAGCTTGGGGCTGTTGAGGAACGTATTGCGGTGAAGCCCGCCGAGGCGCGCGAACTCGGCGCGCTCGAGCCCCGGGATCATGCGGAAGATGCGCACCTGCTCGCCGTGCTTGAGCTTGGTCTGGAAGCCCACCATGTTCCACAGCGTGCCGAGCGCATTGTCCTGCCTGAGCTGCACCACCGCATAGGGGCGCTCGCCGCCCTTGTGGGGGTTGGACAGGCCCACGGGCTTCATGGGGCCAAAGCGCAGCGTGTCGCGGCCGCGCTCGGCCATCACTTCGATCGGCAGGCAGCCGTCGAAATAGGGGGTGGAGGCCTCCCAGTCCTTGAAGCTCGTCTTCTCGCCGGCGAGCAGAGCATCGACGAACGCCTCGTACTCGGCACGCGTCATGGGACAATTGATGTAGTCGGCGCCGGTGCCGCCGGGGCCCGTCTTGTCGTAGCGGGACTGGCGCCAGGTGACGCTCTCGTCGATGGACTCCAGATGGACGATGGGGGCGATGGCGTCGAAGAAGGCAAGCTCCGCCTCCCCCGTAAGGCGCTGGATGGCGGAAGCGAGCGCGGGCGAGGTGAGGGGGCCGGTGGCGACGATCACGCTGTCCCAGTCGGGGGGCGGCAGGCCGGCAACCTCGCCGCGCTCGATGGCGACGAGCGGGTGGGCGGCAAGGGTGCGCGTCACCTGCGCCGAGAAGCCGTCGCGGTCGACCGCCAGGGCGCCGCCGGCGGGAAGCTTGTGGGCGTCGCCGGCGGCCAGAATGAGCGAGCCGCAGCGGCGCATCTCCTCGTGCAGGAGGCCCACGGCATTGGTCGCGGCGTCGTCGGAGCGGAAGGAGTTGGAGCACACGAGCTCGGCCAGGCCCTCCGTCTTGTGCGCCTCGGTCATGCGGGCGGGGCGCATCTCGTGCAGGACGACGGGGACGCCGGCCTGGGCGATCTGCCAGGCCGCCTCCGAGCCCGCCAGCCCGCCGCCGACGATGTGGATGGGGTTGGCCATGCGCCTAACGTAGGCGCGCCGCCGCCCGGGCTCAACCCGGGCGTGCGGCCGGCGGGTGCGCGGCACCGGCGCCTGCTCCGTCACGAGATTGGAACGGCGCGGGGCCGCGATCAGGTGCCGTCGAGCGGCTTGCTCATGAGGTGGGAGGTCGCGGCCCTGCTGTAGCCGATGCGCTCGTAGAAGGCGCGCGCATCCTCCCGGTCGATGCGCGTGTGCAAGGCCACGCGCGCAAGCCCTCTGGCGCGGGCCCATTCCTCGACCGCGGCCATCAGCAGTCGTCCGGCGCCTGCATGGCGCGCTCGGCCGTCGACCACCAGGGCCTGCACCACCGCCTCGCTAGGCTTCTCCAGTGCCGGCCGCTCGTAGGCATGGACCAGCCCGCGGACGCCGGCTCCGTCCTCGGCAACGGCCGCATAGTGCGCACCGCTCGCCAGCACGCGACCGATGCGGTCTGCCAGCTCGCGGGCCGGGACGGCATAGCCGAGCTGGCGCAGCAGGTCGGCGGCGGCCGGAAGATCATCGGGGCGAAGCACTCGCACCTTCACAGCGGCCTCGCGCTCGGTGCCGGGGGCCAGCCGATGCTACCAGCCTCCGTTGGGCCGGCAATGGCTCGCTGTGGGCCGAGGGCGGCAGGGTGGCTGGGTCCTGGCCCGTTTCCGCTCTCGCGCGCGAGCGGGGCCGGGCTCACGCTTGACGCGGCCGAGGGCCGAGATTGCCGCTGCCCCTCGCCCCGACCCTCTCCCCGCTCGCCCTCGGGCCCTCCACCACCATCGCCCGATCCCGGCCACGCCCCCCGAGGGCGAGCGGGGAGAGCGAGGCCTCGCCGTCCAGGAACGGCCCCAATCGCTTGCTTTGAGGGCCGGGCGGGAAACGACACTTGGGGGATCTGCCATGGTTTGCCTGGCCCGCAGCCCATTTGCCGCTGTCGCTGCCATCCCTGCCGCCCTGTCGCTCGCAGCCGGAGCCGCGTTCGGCGCACTCGCATTCGCCGCCCCGGCGCAGGCGGAGAAGCGGGTGGCGCTGGTGATCGGCAACGGCGCCTACGTCCATGCCGGCGCCCTCGCCAATCCGCCCAACGACGCTGCCGACGTGGCCGCGGCCCTCAAGGAGGCGGGGTTTGTCACCATCGTCGGCGCCGACCTCGACAAGCGCGCTTTCGACGGCAAGCTGCGCGAGTTCGCCCACGCGCTGGCCGAGGCGGACACGGCCCTCTTCTTCTACGCCGGCCACGGCCTGCAGGTGGCGGGGCGCAACCACCTGGTGCCGGTCGATGCGCAGCTGGCGAGCGAGCGCGATCTCGACTTCGAGGCGGTTTCGCTCGACTTCGTGCTGAGGCAGATGGAGCTCGGGCGCGAGAGCAGGACCAGCATCGTCTTCCTCGACGCCTGCCGCGACAACCCGCTCGCGCGCAATCTCGCCCGCTCCATGGGCACCCGCTCGGCCGCCGTCGGCCAGGGTCTCGCCCAGGTGCAGGCGGGGGTGGGCACGTTCGTGGCCTACTCGACCCAGCCCGGCAACGTGGCCCTCGACGGCACCGGGCGCAACTCGCCCTTCACCGCCGCGCTCGTCAAGCGCATCGCCGAGCCCGGGCGCACCCTCACCGCGCTCATGATCGAGGTGAGGAAGGAGGTGCTGGCGGCGACCTCCGGCAGGCAGGTGCCGTGGGACCACTCGGCGCTGACCGGCGAGTTCTTCTTCCATCCCGCCTCCGCCCCCGGCATGGCGGCAAGGCCGCCCGGCCCGGACCAGGACGGGGAGGCGGAGGCCACGCAGCGGCGGCTGCGCGAGCTCGAGGAGGAGCTCAAGCGGCGGCCGGATGCCAGGCAGGCCGCGGCGCTGGCCAGGCTCGAGCAGATTAAGGAGCGCCTGCGCCAGCTCGAGGAGGCCAATCGCGCCGACCAGCAGCGCATCTTCGAGGTCTACCGCAAGCACCCCGCCAGCGATGCCGCCGCGCGCGCCACCGCCAACCGCGAGGTGGGCACCATCCAGATCGGCATGGCCCGGCGCGGCCAGGAGCAGAAGGCGCTCCGCGAGGAGATCGCCAGACTGGAGGCGGAGACCGGCGCCGCCGCGACGGCGAAGTAGCGGGCCGGCGCTCGTCAGTAGCGCACGCCGGCGCCCGCCGCATTGCCCTGCAGCTGGCGCAGGAGCTTGCGGCTCGCGGCGTTCCCCTGCGGACTTGCGGGAGCCGAGTGGGCACCCAGCGCGTAGTACTGCTGCTGCAGGTCCTGCAGGCGCTGGGAGACCGGCATGCTGGCCATCAAGGCGTTGAGGTCCTGGGCGTTGCGCATGAGCAGCTCGCGCGCCTCGCCGATCTTGCCCGCATCCTGCAGGAGGATCGCCTGGCGGGCGCGCTCGCGGGTCACCTGCTCGAGCACCGTCTCGGCGACCTTGGGATCGGCGCCGGCCTTGACCTCCTCCTCGGAGGCCGAGAAGCGGGCGCGGATCGGCGCGTCGAGGGCCTGGCGGGCGTCGCTGCCGGGCGCGGTGTAGGCGACCTTGACGGTGCCCAGCCGGCGCTCGCCGCCGCCGGCCACGGCCTTGTCGAGCTCGACCTCCAGCAGCACGGCGTGCTCGGTGCCGGCGTAGATCTGGTTGAAGGCGAAGCGCGCCCGCTGGCCCTCGATCTGCCCCTCGCGGCTCAGTGCCTTGACCGGGCGCACGCCGGGCTCGAGCTCGATGTCCACCGACACGGTCTGGGCGCAGGAGCCGAGCACGTCGTCGAACTCCTTGTCGAAGATGGCGATGAGGTCGGAGGGATCACGCGCGAAGGCATGGTTGCCGTCGCTGGCGGTGGCCAGCTGCAGCATCAGGTCCTCGTTGTAGCGCAAGCCCAGGCCGATGGTGGACACCGAGATGCCCTGCGACAGCAGCATGCGGCCGAGAGTGGCGAAATCCGCGGGATGGGAGGGGCCGATGTTGGCCTGGCCGTCGGAGAGCAGCACCACGCGATTGAGGCGCTTGGGGTCCTTGTTCTTGGCCACCTCCGCCGCCCCCATCATCACGCCGGCGTGGATGGCGGTGGAGCCGCGCGCCTGCACCAGGCGCACGTGGTCGGCGAAGTGGCCGGGGTCGGCCACCGGCTGCGCCGGCACCAGCACCTCGACGGTATGGTCGAAGATCACCACCGAGGCGATGTCGGCAGCCGTGAGGCGGGCGAGCGCCATGATGGCCGCCTCGCGCGCCTGAGCGATGGGGGCGCCGCCCATGGAGCCGGAGCGGTCGATGACGAAGGCGACGTTGACGGGCGTGCGCTTGTCGTTGGGCTGCGGCCGACATCCCTGCAGGGCGACGCGCAGGTAGGTCTTGCCGCCCGCGCCCTCCTTCATAACGGGATTGGCGAGGCGCGCCTCGAGCCGGATCGGCTCGCCGGCCGTCGCCGCGGCGGGGGCCAGAAGGAGCCCGGCGAGGGCAAGGATTGCAAACGAGCGATGGGCCATATGCCGCTCCCACTTCCCAAAAACGGCCGCAACAGCCGCGCCTAAGCCTTTGCGCGCGAGTCTCGGCGGAAGTGGGGAGAAAAGATGTCGGATCGGGGCCTTTTGAACCGGAGGGTAATCTGCATCCCGAGTGCAATGCGCTGCGTCCGCCCCGCGCGCCCGGGCGGCGGCCCCCCGCTACCTCACGGCTTCAGGAGCACGTCCTTGGCCTCGTTGATCTTGGCGGCGAGGAAGGTGGAGCCGCCGCGGTCGGGGTGCAGCTTCATCATCAGCTCGCGATGGGCGCGGCGGATGTCCTCCTCGCCGGCATCGGGCCCGAGCCCCAGCACCTCGAGCGCCTCCTCGCGCGTCATCGGCCCGCGCCCTCCTGGGCCCGCGGCGCCGCCGCCGTCGGTGCGGGAGAGGTCCTCGCGCCAGGACGGATGCAGGCGATCGAGATAGGCCTCGAGGATCTGGGCCGACGGGGGATCGGCGAAGCGGCAGTCCTGCCACAGGCGGGCGACATCGGCAGGGGCGAGGTCCTCCAGGCTGCGGCCGGCGAAGGAGCCCTTGAGCACGCGCCCGCGAATGGCGCCGCTGTCGTGCTCGAGCTCGACCTCGAGGTGGTCGGTGGCAACGCGCGAGGTCTGGCCGGATGATCTCTGAGCGCTGCCGGGAAAGCCGCCGAGGCCGGTGCCCCACAGCAGCCAGGAGCCGAGCGCGGCAAGCGACACGGCATAGCCGAGCATGCCGCGGAACACGAGGAAGCCGGCGCCGGCAAGCGCTGCCACGCCCGCGCCGATGCACAGCTGGCGCGCGAGCACGGCCGGATTGGCCATGGTGTAGGCACGTGCCGCGATGAGAAAGAGGAGCAGCGCCGCCAGGCCGAGCAGCAGGAACTGCATGGCCCCGCTCCTCACTTCAGCTGCTGCAGGAGCGCGCGCGCGCCGCGCCCGGAGAGTGCTTCGAGCGCCTTGCGCCCGCCGGCGGCGTAGACGGCAACCGCCGACAGGAGCTCGCGCAGCTGCGCCGCCGAGCCGGCATCGAACCGGCACCAGGCGCCCTTGGTGAGACGGGCGATCTCGCGGAAGGCGCGCTCGGCGCGGGCGTCGCTCCCCTCCTGGAACAGGAACACCGGCACGCCGAGCAGGGCCAGCTCGCCCGCCCGCCCGCACAGATCGTCGACGTCCTCCTCCATGCAGTCGCCGACGTAGACGAGGGCGTTGACGGGGCGCTTGGCGGCCTCGGCGCGGGCATGGGACAGCACCTTGCGGATCTGGGTGAAGCCGCCGGCGCAGGAGACGCGGGTCATGAGGGCGGCGAGGGTCTCCGGATCCGACACCCAGCGCGAGGCGCGGCACTCGCCGGCCCCGCGGAAGTAGACGAGTTGCACATCCAGCCCGCCCACCGCCTTGACGGCACGGAACATGTCGGCCTGCAGGGCCAGCGCCATGTCCCAGGTGGGCTGGCGGCTCATGGTGGCGTCCATGGCGAACACCAGCCTGCCGCGACCGGCCGCGGTCGCGGGCGCCATCTCCTTCATGCGCCGCACAAACTCGGCCACCTCGGCATCGCCGGCCGGGGCCCGCAGCGCGCCCTGCGCGCCGTCCGCAGGCAGCCCGGCCGACCGCGCCGAGGCAAGCTCGGGCGCATCGGGAGACTTGGTGCCGGCCTTTCTGTCCTTTCCGTCGCTCATGTCAGCCCGCGTCGGGGGCGCCTTGCCCCCGATCCTACACCAGATCGACACTAAAGATGACGTTTCCCCAGCCTGCCGCAAATGGCGGGGCCGGTGCCTGGCATGCCAGGGCGGGCAGGCCGGCCTGCCGGGGCACGGCGCGGGCCGGCCTAGAGATCGAGGACGATGTCGAAGGTGCCCTTGAGGGCGCCGGGCTCGATGTCGGCCGCCTCATCCAGGCGCACGATCAGGCTCTCGCGGGCCCGCCGGTCCCGGATCGAGTTGAGCAGGCCGTCGGCGGCGTTCCTCGGCTCGCCGGCCACGTACATCTGGGTGGTGAGGCGGCCGGCGCCGGGGGCGTGCACCTTGAAGTGGATGTGCGGGGTGCGTCCCGGGTAGGCGACGGGGCGGATGGTGCGGAAGGCATAGCGGCCCGCGGCGTCGACCTGGGCGCGGCCGTAGCCCTGGAACGCCGTATCGCGCCGGCGCTGGCCCCGGTCGTCCGGGTGGTCGTAGACGCCGTTGGCGTCGCACTGCCAGATCTCGACCACGGCGCCCGGCACCAGGCCGCCCCGCTTGTCGAGGATGCGGCCCGATATGTGCGTGACCTTGCCCACGGCCTGGGCCGCCTGGCCCTGGACGCGGACGAGGTCGGCGTCCGCATCGGCCGGATGCCTCACGGGGTAGAAGGGGCCCTCGCTCTGGCCGGGGGTGACGACGAGGGGCGAGGCGGCAAGCAGGGACGGCCGCAGCGGCAGGGCGATGAACATCGCGCCGGCGCCGGCCACGAGGGCGCGGCGGGGGAGGCAGGTTGGGGGCATGCGTGACATGTCGGTCGCTCCGGCTTACCTGGTCACGGTCGGGCCACCTGAGCCAAGCGCCGACCCCACTCATAGTCCAAGTAAAATTCCCGTGTCGTCGTCGACCTCAGGGTGCCTCACGCCGCTGCGGTCGTGCTCGGCGCGAGGGTTATGCGTTTCTTGGCGAAGCGGAGGCCGCGCCAGCCTACCTGATCTCGACGATGAGCACGCGGGTCGGCGCGTCGCCGACGTTCTCGCCGATGTGGGTCTGCGCGTCCGACCACATGACGTCGCCCGCCTTGAACTCGCGCGTCAGCACCTTCCCGTCAGGCAACGAAATCCGGCGTTTGAAGGGGACGAGCGAGTAGAGCACGAACGCGGGAGATGGCCGTGCAGATGGGTTTTGTCCCCTGGCAGGTCGCGATTGCCCTGGGCCACGCCGAGCCCGACCTCATCCGCGTTCTGGGACCGATCCTCGAGCCGACGCGCGCGTGGCGCATCCTGTGCACCCCGATCAGCGCCACAGCCGCCGGGTCTCCGCCTTCTTCGATTTCATCGTGAGCGAGCTCGACGCCCTGAAGCCGATCCTGACGGGCTGAGCCGCCCTCAATGGTTGTCGCGGGGGACGCCCTTGGTTCTGGCGATCCGCTGGTACTTGACGGCGGGCTTGAGCACCATGCCGTGGGCGAAGTCGTCGACCATGTGGCGCTGGATCTCCTGCCAGGGGGTCTGGTGCTCGGGGTAGCGGTAGCCGCCGTGGCCCTGGAGCTCGGCGCGGCGCCGGTCGTACTCCTCCTTGGAGATGAGGATGTCGGCGGTGCGCTTGTTGAGATCGATGCGCACGCGGTCGCCGGTGCGGAGAATGGCAAGCCCCCCGCCGGTGGCGGCCTCCGGCGAGGCGTTGAGGATCGAGGGCGAGCCCGAGGTGCCCGACTGGCGGCCGTCGCCGATGCAGGGCAGCTCCTTGATGCCCTTTTTGAGGAGGTAGCTCGGGGTGCGCATGTTGACCACCTCCGCCCCGCCCGGATAGCCGACCGGCCCCGTGCCGCGCATGAAGAGCAGGCAAGTCTCGTCGATCCTGAGGGAGGGATCGTCGATGCGCTTGTGGTAGTCCTCGGGCCCGTCGAAGACCACGGCCCGGCCCTCAAAGGCGTTGGGGTCCTTGGGGTTCGACAGGTAGCGGGCGCGGAAGTCCTCCGAGATCACGCTGGTCTTCATGATGGCGCTGTCGAACAGGTTGCCCTTGAGATTGAGGAAGCCCGCCTTCTCCTTGAGCGGCTTCCGGTAGGGCCGGATCACGTCGGCATCGAGCACCGGCCGGTCCTTGCAGTTCTCGCCGATGGTGCGGCCGTTGACGGTGAGCGCACCGGCGTGGATCTTGCCCGCCTTCATGAGCTCGTTGACGACCGCGGGCACGCCGCCGGCGCGGTGGTACTCCTCGCCCAGGTACTGGCCGGCCGGCTGCAGGTTGACGAGCAGCGGGATCGAGTAGCCCACCTTCTCCCAGTCGTCGTTGTCGAGCTTCACCCCGACGTGGCGGGCGATCGCGTTGAAGTGGATGGGGGCGTTGGTGGAGCCGCCGATGGCCGAGTTGACGACGATGACGTTCTCGAAGGCCTCGCGCGTCATGATCCTGGAGGGCCGCAGGTCCTCCCACACCATCTCGACGATGCGCCTGCCGGTCTCGTAGGCGATCTGGGCGCGCTCCTTGTGGGGCGCCGGGATGGCGGCGCAGCCGGGCAGCGACATGCCGAGCGCCTCGGCCAGCGAGTTCATGGTCGAGGCCGTGCCCATGGTGTTGCAGTGACCGGGCGAGGGCGCCGAGGAGGCGACCAGCTCGACGAACTCGGCATAGTCGATCTCGCCCGCGGCGAACATCTCGCGCGCCTTCCACACGATGGTGCCCGAGCCGGTGCGCTCGCCGCGGAACCAGCCGTTGAGCATGGGCCCGCCGGACAGCACGATGGCGGGGATGTCGACGGTGGCGGCCGCCATGAGCTGGGAGGGGGTGGTCTTGTCGCAGCCGGTGGTGAGGACGACGCCGTCGATGGGATAGCCGTAGAGGATCTCGACGAGGCCGAGATAGGCGAGGTTGCGGTCGAGGGCGGCGGTGGGACGCTTGCCCGTCTCCTGGATGGGGTGGACGGGGAACTCGAAGGCGATGCCGCCCGCCTCGCGGATGCCCTCGCGCACCCGGTGGGCCAGGGCCAGGTGATGGCGGTTGCAGGGGGAGAGGTCCGAGCCCGACTGGGCAATGCCGATGATGGGCTTGCCGGAGCTAAGCTCCTCGCGCGTGAGCCCGTAGTTCATGTAGCGCTCGAGGTAGAGCGCGGTCATGTCCGGGTTGTCGGGATTGTCGAACCACTGGCGCGAGCGCAGGCGCCTGATCTGGGCAGCGGTGGGCTTTTTCGCGTTGGGCATTGGCGTTTCCTCAAGGTTGTCGCGGGCCGCCGGCTATTGCGTACCAGCGGGTTCGAGAATGATCCTGAGCCTGTGTCCGGTCGCGCGCGCATAGCGCTCCAGCGTGCGGGTCGAGGGCTTCATGCGGCCGCTCTCCAGCCGCGAGATGACGGTGCGCGTCGTTTTCATGCGACTGGCCAATTGCTCCTGCGTGAGGCCGGCGCGGGCACGCGCACCTATCATCTGGCGAGCGAGCTGAACTTCATCCTCCAAGTCCGCTACAGCCTTGGCGTACCTGGGCCGCTCCTTCAACCACTTCCGACGCAATTCGGCGATCTTGGTCATGCGACATCCTCGGCCCGCCTCGGAGCGAGCTCGACCTCAGGTCGCGGCGTCTCCTGCGCCTTCTTGACAAGCACTCGCCCCACGACAGCCGCTGCCCGCGAGCGCTTGCGCAGATCGCGCGGGCAACAGCGGCCCCTGCAGATGGTCAACATAAGGGTCCCACACCGCCAAACCTGTGTAGCAAATTTGCTACCCGTCCCGCAATCGGCTCACCCCGCGATCAGGCCGCCGTCGACCAGCACCTCCGAGCCGGTGGTGAACGAGGAGGCCTCCGAGAGGAGCCACACCACCGCGTCGGCGACCTCGCGCGCCTGGCCGAGGCGACCGACGGGCACCTGGGCGACGAGCTTGGCGCGCGCCTTGGCGGGGTCGGGCCGGGCCCGCACCATGGCGTCGACCATGTCGCCCTCGATGAAGGCGGGGTGCACGGAGTTGCACCTGACGGGGGGCCGCTTCCTGGCGCCATAGAGCGCCACCGACTTGGTGAGCAGGCGCACCGCGCCCTTGGAGGCGTTGTAGGCGGCGAGGTTGGCGCCGCCGACGATGCCCGAGGCCGAGGAGATGTTGACGATCGACGGCGCCCTGGAGCGGGCGAGCAGGGGCATGGCGTGCTTGCAGCCGAGGAACACGCCGTCGGCGTTGACCGCCATCACCCGGCGCCAGTCGGCGAAGCTCGTCTGCTCGATGTCGCCGGCGGTGCCGATGCCGGCGTTGTTGACGAGGCCGTCGAGGCGGCCGTGGCGGCGCCCGATCTCGGCCGTCGCCGCCTGCCAGTCCTCCTCGCGCGTGACGTCGAGGGCGATGTCGACCGTGCCGCGGGAGGCGAGGTCGCTGCGGATGGCGGTGCCGCCGGCCGCCGCGATCGCCGCGCACATGGCCGAGCCCAGCGTGCCCAGCGCCCCGGTGACGAGCACGATGTGGTCCTTGAGCTGCATTCTCGGTCTCCCGTTGCGCGCCGAGCTGTGAAGGCGTCCGCCCCGTCGTGGGATTTGCACAACCTTCCATGCGGCCCGGATTATGCGTCAGCATGGAGCCGATAACAAACCGGGGCGCCGGGCTGTTTTGATCGGCTGCCTGCCGATTGCGCTCCGCTTCCGACTGTGCTCCTCGATAGATTCCGCCTGACAGCGAAGAGCTCGCGCGTAGCAGACGGGCCGCTTGCTTTTGCGCCGCGCGCTCCGTGGCGATGAGGTGCCGCAGCATTCGACGCCCTCCCGCCCCCGGATGGTCCGGAGGGGAAGGCTCGTGTCGACAATCTGCGAAAGCGCCCGGATTGTGCCCAGCAGGGCGAGGGAGCTGACAACAGCCCGGGCGGCCAGCCCGCCTGAGCTACAGGCCCCAGACCCAGCGCGCGAGGTATCCGAAGGCGTACGCGGCCGAGGCAGCGGCCGATGCATTGAGCAGGCTCGATGCGACCAGGACCTGCTCCGAAATCCCGCGGCCAGCCGAAGCTCTCGGGCTGGCGAGCGAAACCAGAGCCAGAGAGCTTGCGCCGGCGACGGCGGACCACCAGCCCAGGTGAAACACGCCGGCCACGCAAGTGGCAATGAGCACGACGTAAGCGATTGCGAGTTGCGCGCGCCCGTGCGCCCTGAGGGTATGGGCGTTCTTCATGCAGACCTGCGAATCGAACGCCCGCACAACAGGCTCATTCAACAGCACCTGAAGGCACCGGCAAGCCGGCCGCCCGCGCGCTGTGCAAAACGGGCCGGTCGCCATCCTGACGCGCCTCAGCGGGAGGCGAGGTCGCTGCGGATGGCGCCGCCGCCGGTGCAGATGGCCGAGCCCAGCGTGCCCAGCGCCCCGGTGACGAGCACGGGGTCGTCCTCGAGCTGTCGAGCACTCATCGCGCACCCTTTCGGCGTTGACGTCGGCGCTGGCCGATCGAGCGGCCTATGCTGAACGTAGCGTAGAACATCGCAAGGTCCAGGAGCAGGCTGAGCACAAGCAGCTCGGCGAGGGACTTTCCGGCACCCAGACTCCCGCGGAGCATGAAGCCCTGGAGCGCAACTGTCGCGCAGGCGAGGGCGGCGGGCAGCCACCAGCCGAGGAGCCGGTAGCCCAGGTAGCCACTCAGCGCGGCCCCGATCCAGAGCAGCATTCCTTCATCGTCCTGTGCGGGGTCGCGCGGCGACGGTCCGCGACCCAGCCTCACGATCCATGGCCGATGCCAGGGGTGCCGGATACTTCGCGTCGCGAAGTTCCGGCATGAGAGACCTCAAATGTCGCCGAAATCGCCGTGGCGGCCCTTGCCGGAGGCAAAGCGCATGGCGCCGGCGATGCCCTCCGCCTTGACGATCCCGGCGCTCGTCGCCCATTCGCTCTCGAGCCCGTCGCGGACCGGCATGCCCCAGGCGCGATAGGCCGACAGCCGGTCGGCGCGCACACAGGCCTGCGGGAAGCGGGCGATCTCGTGCGCCATCGCCTCGGCGGCGGCGCGCGCCTGCCCGTGCGGCACCACCTTCTCGCACAGGCCGATGCGGTAGCTCTCCTCGGCGGTGACCTTGCGCCCGGTGAGGATGATCTTTATGGCCCGGCCCATGCCGACGAGGCGCGGCAGGCGCACGGTGCCGCCGTCGATCAGCGGCACGCCCCAGCGCCGGCAGTAGACGCCGAAGTAGGCGCTCTCGGCCATGACGCGCACATCGGCCCACATGGCGAGCTCCATGCCGCCGGCCACCGCCGGGCCCTCCACGGCGGCGATGACGGGCTTGGAGAGCTCCAGACGCGACGGCCCCAGGGGCCCGCGCGGCGGCTTGCCGCCGTCCTCGGGAAAATCGAGCCTGCCCACCGGGTCCGCGGGATCGAGATCGGACACCGACTTGAGGTCCCAGCCGGCGCAGAAGGCCCCGCCCTCGCCCCAGAACACGGCGACGTGGGCGGCGGCGTCCCGGTCGAAGGCCTCGAACGCCTCGACCAGGGCGTCGGCGCTCGCCGCGTCCATGGCGTTGCGTGCCTCGGGGCGGCTGTGGATGACGGTCCAGACCGCGCCGGACCTCTCGATGCGCACGCTCATCGGCCCTCCTTGCGCCCGGCTGGATGGCGTCCGGCCGAGCGGCTAGTGTTGTGCTCTGCGAGGCGGGGAGCTTAGCAAACCGCAGCGGATGTCTCACCGGCGAGGAGCGCAGGGGCAATGGCGCGCATCGGCGACTACATGACGGCGGCGGCGACGCTGCCGCGCGACGGCACCGCGGGCGCGCTCGCCGGGCGCGTGTGGCGGCCGGACCTGGAGGGCCCGTCCGTGGTGGCGGTGCGCGGCGACGGCGTGTGGGACATCTCGCGCCTGGCACCCACCATGCGCGACCTGGCCGAGGCCCCCGATCCGGCAGCCATCGTGCGCGGGGGCAAGGGCGAGCACCTCGGCGCCCTCGACGACATCCTCGCCAACACGCCCGACGCGGCGCGCGACCCGCGCAAGCCCTGGCTGCTCGCCCCCGTCGACCTGCAGGCGATCAAGGCGGCGGGCGTCACCTTCCCCCTCTCGATGCTCGAGCGGGTGATCGAGGAGCAGGCGCGCGGCGCGCCCGAGAAGGCGGAGGCCATCCGCCGCAGCGTGGCCGCCCAGCTCGGCGGCGACCTCGCCAGGCTGGTGCCCGGCAGCAGGGAGGCGGCCGAGCTCAAGCGGGTGCTGATCGAGCAGGGCGCCTGGTCGCAATACCTGGAGGTGGGCATCGGGCCGGACGCGGAGATCTTCACCAAGGCCCAGCCCATGTCGGCGGTGGGCCACGGCATGGCAGCGGGGCTGCACCCCATCTCGACCTGGAACAACCCCGAGCCCGAGGTGGTGCTGGTGGTGACCTCCACGGGGGCGATCGTCGGCGCCACGCTGGGCAACGACGTCAACCTGCGCGACGTGGAGGGCCGCTCGGCCCTGCTCTTGTCCAAGGCCAAGGACAACAATGCGTCGACCGCCATCGGGCCGTTCGTGCGCTTCTTCGATGCCGGCTTCTCCCTCGATACGGTGCGCGGCATCGAGGTGGCGCTCAAGGTGGAGGGCGAGGACGGCTTCATCCTGGAGGGCCGCTCCTCCATGACGGCGATCGCCCGCGATCCCGCCGACCTCGTCGAGCAGATGCTGGGGCGCCACCACCAGTATCCCGACGGGGCGGTGCTGTTCCTCGGCACCATGTTCGCTCCGGTCAAGGACCGCGGCGCCAAGGGCCAGGGCTTCACCCACGAGCGGGGGGATGTGACCACCATCGCGGCGCCGCAGCTCGGGGTCCTCGCCAACCGCATGATGCTCTCCACCGAGGCCCCGCCCTGGGAGTTCGGGGCGGGGGCGCTGATGCGCAATCTTGCCCGCCGCGGGCTGCTGTGATGGCAGACGCGCTTCCTGTCCCCGCTTGGGGGAGAGGGCCGGGGTGAGGGGCTGCCACAGCCTCCCTCTCCCCGCTTGCGGGGAGAGGGTCGGGGTGAGGGGCGGCCACATACGCCGCCGTCGGAGTATGCCGCTGCCCCTCACCCTAACCCTCTCCCCACTGACGTGGGGAGAGGGGATGCGCGCTTGCGTGGGGAGAGGGGATGCGCCTCGCCCTGGTGACAAAGCCTGCCTGAATGGAGCCGACATGCCCAAGCCACTTGCCGGAACCCTCGTCCTCTCGCTCGACCAGGCGGTGGCGGCCCCGCTCACGGGCCGCAGGCTCGCCGACGCGGGCGCCCGCGTCATCAAGGTGGAGCGGCCCGAGGGCGACTTCGCGCGCAGCTACGACAGCTACGTGCGTGGGCAGTGCACGCACTTCGTGTGGCTCAACCGCGGCAAGGAATCGGTGGTGGCCGACCTCACCCGGGCCGATGACCGGGCGCTGTTCGAGGCGATCCTGGCCAAGGCCGACGTGCTGATCCAGAACCTCAAGCCGGGCGCGCTGGCCAAGCTCGGCTACCCCGTCGAGGCGCTGCGCCGGCGCCATCCGCGCCTCATCTGCTGCTCGATCTCGGGCTACGGCGAGGACGGCCCCTACCGCGACCGCAAGGCCTACGACCTGCTGATCCAGGCCGAGTCGGGGCTGGCCTCGGTCACCGGCGGGCCGGAGGCGCCCGCCCGGGTCGGCGTGTCGGTGGTCGACATCTGCACCGGCATGACCGCCTACGAGGCGATCCTGGAGGCGCTGATCGCCCGCGGGCGGACCGGGGCCGGCGCCGACATCCGCGTCTCCATGTTCGATTCGATGATGGAGTGGATGGCGGTGCCCATGCTCTACACCGAGTTCGGCGTGCCGCCCCGGCGCATGGGGCTCAGCCACTCCTCGCTCGCCCCCTACGGCGTGTTCCAGACCGCGGACGGCCTGCCCATCCTGATCTCGATCCAGAACGACCGCGAGTGGGCGGCCTTCTGCGCCAAAGTGCTGGGCGCGCCCGAGCTGGCCAAGGATGCGCGCTTTGCCAGCAACGCGGCGCGCAACGACAATCGCCGCGAGACCGACGGGCTGGTGGCGCGCTGCTTCGCCGAGCGCACGTTTGCGGAGCTGGCGGCCCGGCTTGAGGCGGCCGAGATCGCTTTCGCCCGCGTCAACGACATCCCCGCCATCCTACGCCACCCCCATCTGCGGCGCATCCCGGTGGGCTCGCCGGCGGGCCCCATTCCGCTGCCCGCCCCGCCGGCGCGCTTCATGGGCGAGGAGCCGCCGGGCTTCGGGCCGCTGCCGGCGCTGGGCGAGCACACCGCCGCCGTGCGCCGCGAGTTCCTGGGCGCCTGATCGCAGGCCGGGGCCTGCCCCCGCGCGCGGCCGCGCCCGCCCGCCGACCCGGGCGGGCGCACCGGCCGCTGCCGTGCCTGTGTTCACGATGAGAAAGAGCGGTGCCCGCCGCAAGGCGGACGCGCTCGATGATGCCACAGCCCGGAAGGGCGGGGACAAAGCCGCACGTGGTTAACGCAGGACGCGGCCAACGCAGGACGCCGGCGCCGCCGGGGCCCGCGCAGGCTGCCCCTAACCGCGCGCCTCGCGCGCGAGCGCGCGGTCGAAGATGTCGAGCGCCAGGTCGATCTCGCTCCTGGCGATGGTGATGGGCGGGGCGATGCGGAAGATGCCGTAGCCGCCGCGCACCACGCTCGTCATCATGCCGAGGTCGAGGCAGGCGCGGGCCACGCGCCGGGCAAGGTCGGCGGCCGGCCGCCGGCTGGCGCGATCGTCCACCAGGTCGAGGCCCACGAGGAGGCCTCGCCCGCGCACGTCGCCGATGCACTCGTGGCGCTGCTGGAGGGCGCGCAGGCCCGCCATCAGGTAGTCGCCCATCTCGCGGGCGCGCTCGGCGAGCCGGTCACGGAGCACGATCTCGAGCACCTTGAGGCCGACGGCGGCGGGCAGGGGATCGGAGGCGTGGGTGGTGTAGAAGAGGAAGCCGCGCTCGTGGCAGGCCTCCTCGATCTCGGGCGTGGTCAGCACGGCGGCGAGCGGCAGGCCGGCGCCCAGGGTCTTGGAGAGGGTAAGGAACTCGGGCGCCACCCCGTCGTGCTGGCAGGCGAAGAGCGCCCCGGTGCGGCCGAGGCCGGTCTGCGCCTCGTCGAGGATGAGGGCCATGCCGCGGTCGCGGCACATGCGGGCGAGCGCGGCGAGATAGCCCTCGGGGGGCACCAGCACCCCGCCCGAGCTCAGGATCGGCTCGGCGATGCAGGCGGCGAGCGCGCCCGTCGACTGGCGGTCGACCAGCTCGAAGCCGAACTCGAGCTCTTCCTGCCAGTCGTAGCTGCCGTCGGCGCGCAGGAAGCGCGAGCGGTAGGGATCGGGCGCGGGCAGCACGAACGAGCCGACCTGGGCCGGCCCGTAGCCCCGCCGGCTCGAGGAGTAGGTGGCGGAGGCGGCCCCGCCCGTCACCCCGTGCCAGGAGCGCGACAGGGCCACGATCTCGTGCCGGCCGGTGGCGAGCTTGGCCATGCGGATGGCGGCCTCGTTGGACTCGCCCCCGGTGGACACCAGAAGCACCCGCTCGAGCCTGCCCGGCGCCAGCCCGGCCAGCAGCGCGGCGAGGTCGACAACGGGCCGCGACAGGATGGTGGAGTAGAGATGGTCGAGCTCGCCCATCGTGCGCCGCACCACCTCGACGATCTCGGGATGGCTGTGGCCCAGGATGGCGCTCATCTGGCCGGAGCAGAAATCGAGGATGCGCCGCCCGTCGGCGTCCCAGAAGAAGCTGCCCACGGCGCGCTCGGCGATGACCGGGGCGAAGTCGCCGCCATACCGCACGAGATGGGCGCGCGCCTTGGCCCAGAATGCCGGATCGGCGTTGCCGGCCGCGGCCCTGCCCACATCGTCCATGGCGCTCGCCTCCTCGCCTGCCTGCCGCCGGCTTGTAGCATGGCCCGGGCGGTCGGCGCTCGCGCCATCCCCGCCGCCCTCCTCCTCCAGGCTCCTCGCTATCCGGGGGGCTGCCCGGCGGCAGCAGGGCACCGGAGCGCCTTTCCCCCCGGGGCGCGGTGTGGAACAGTGCCCAGGCAGGATCGGGGCAGGCGGGCAGCGCATGTATCGCATCGGGGTCGACATCGGCGGCACGTTCACGGATTTCGCCCTGTTCGACCCCCGCGGGAGCCGCATGGCGATCCACAAGCGGCTCACCACGCCCCAGGACCCCTCCGAGGCGGTGCTGGCCGGCATCTCGGCCCTGCTCGCCGGCGAGCGGATCGCCCTCGCCCAGGTCGGCGACGTGGTCCACGGCACCACGCTGGTGACCAACGCCGTGATCGAGCGCAAGGGCGCGGCAACCGGCATGCTGGCCACCGCCGGCTTCAGCGACATTCTCGATATGGGCTTCGAGCGCCGCTACGACCTCTTCGACCTGCGCATCAAGTATCCCCCGCCGCTGGTCCCGCGCCGGCTGCGGATCGAGGTGGAGGAGCGCATCCGCTTCGACGGCAGCATCGAGCGCCCGCTCGACGAGGCCGGGGTCGGCGCCGCCGCCCGCCGCTTCCGCGAGCTCGGCGTGGAGGCGGTGGCGGTGTGCTTCCTGCACGCCTACGCCAACCCTGCCCACGAGGCGCGCGCGGCCGCCATCCTGCGCGAGGCGGCGCCCGGCCTTGCCGTCTCGACCTCGGCCGAGGTGTTTCCCAACATGCGCGAGTTCGAGCGCTGGACCACCACCACCATCAACGCCTTCACCCAGCCGATGCTCGCCCGCTACCTCGAGCGGCTCGAGCGCGGGCTCGCCGCACAGGGCTTCCGCGGCCGGCTCTACATCATGTCCTCGAGCGGCGGCACGCTGACCGCCGACACCGCGCGGCGCTTCCCGGTGCGCGCGCTCGAATCGGGGCCGGCGGCCGGCGCGCTGATGAGCGCCTATCTCGGCCGCAGCCTCGCGCTGCCCAACCTCCTCTCCTTCGACATGGGCGGCACCACCGCCAAGGGCGCCATCGTGCGCGCCGGCGCGCCCATCAAGCGCTACGCCATGGAGGTGGCGCGGGTGCACGAGTTCCGCCAGGGCAGCGGCCTGCCCGTCCGCATCCCCTCCATCGACATGATCGAGATCGGGGCGGGCGGCGGCTCGATCGCCGAGATCGACCAGCGCGGGCTGCTGCGGGTGGGGCCGCGCAGCGCCGGCGCCGAGCCGGGTCCCGCTTGCTACGGGCGCGGCGGGGACCGGCCGACGCTCACCGACGCCAACCTGGTGCTGGGCTATCTCGACGCCGGCTTCTTTCTGGGCGGGGCGATGGCCCTCGACCGGGGCGCCGCCGAGACCGCGATCGCGGAGCGGGTGGCCCGTCCGCTCGGCCTCGAAACGCTGCGCGCGGCGTGGGGCATCCACGACATCGTGAGCGAGGACGTGGCGCGCGCCTTCCGCATCCATGCCAGCGAGCGCGGCTTCGACTACCGCTCGGGCAGCATGGTGGCGTTCGGCGGCTCGGGGCCGCTGCACGCACTCGCCATCGCCCGCAAGCTCAGGATCCCGCGCGTGATCTTCCCCGTCGGCGCCGGAGTGATGTCGGCGCTGGGGCTGCTCATCAGCCCGCTCGCCTTCGAGCTCGCCCGCTCGCGGCGCATCCATCTGGCCGACATCGACGCCGCCGACTTCGCCGCCACCTTCCGCGCCCTCGAGGCCGAAGCCCGGGCGGTGCTGGCGGCCGCCGGGACGGCCGCGCGCGACATGACGATCGTACGCCGGCTCGACATGCGCTATCAGGGCCAGGGCCACGAGATCGAGGTCACCCTGCCGCCGGCCGCCGACCCGGCGGCGCTCTTCGGCGAGCTGGGCGAGCTCTTCGGCCGCGCCTACGAGGCGGCCTACACGCTGCGGCTCGAGGAGCCGGCCGAGATCGTCAACTGGAAGCTGGAGGCGGCCGGCCCGGCCCCGGACCTCGGCGCGGGCTACCGCCTGTCGGCGGGCGGCGCCGGCGGCGGCGGCAGGGCGCTCAAGGGCACCCGCCCAGCCTACGATCCCGCCCGCGGCCGGCTCGCCGACTGGCCCGTCTACGACCGCTACGCGCTCGCACCCGGCCAATCGCTCACCGGCCCGGCACTGATCGAGGAGCGGGAGAGCACGTGCGTGGTGGGGGCGGGCGAGGTGGTGCGGGTCGACGCCCGCCACAACCTGGTCGCCGAGCTCGCCGGATGACGGGCGCGGCCGAAACCGACCGGGCGGAACGCCATCCGCGCACCAGCAGCGAGGACTGAACCCGATGCGCCAGGAAGCCTTCGACGCCGTCAGCCTCGGCATCATGTGGGACCGGCTCGTCTCGCTGGTCGACGAGATCGTCTCCACGCTGGTGCGCACCTCCTTCTCGACCATCGTCAACGAGAGCTACGACCTCACCTGCGTGCTGCTCGACGCGGAGGCCAACTCCATCGCCCAGGGCACCTTCAGCGTGCCGGTGTTCATCGGCAGCGCGCCCATCACGCTGCGCCACATGCTCGCCCGCTATCCGGCCGAGACCCTGCGGCCGGGCGACGTGATCATCACCAATGACCCGTGGATGGGCACCGGACATCTCTACGACATCACCATGGTCCGGCCGGTTTTCCGCAAGGGACGGATCGTCGCCTATACCCTGAGCATCACCCATCTGCCGGACGTGGGCGGCTCGGGCTTCGGCTCATCGGCGGCCGAGGTCTACCACGAGGGCCTGAGGCTGCCGATCTGCAAGCTCTACGAGGAGGGCCGGCTCAATGAGCTGCTGGTCGAGATCATCCGCGCCAACGTGCGGGTGCCCGAGCAGGTGATGGGCGACGTGATGGCCAACGTGGCCTGCAACGAGGTGGGGGGCCGGGAGCTGCTGGCCTTCATGGACGAGTACGGCCTCGACGACCTTGCCGACCTGTCGCGGGCGATCCGCGGCCAGTCGGAGGCGGCCATGCGCGCCAAGATCGGCGAGCTCGGGCGCGGCACCTACCGCAACCGCATCAGCGTGGAGGGCTTCGACGGGCCGGCCGAGTACGCGGTGCGCATCGACATCGGCGCCGACAGCGTGGCCTTCGACTTCTCCGGCACCTCGGGGTGCGTGCGGGCGGCCGTCAACGTGCCGTTCTGCTACACCAACGCGATGGCGCTCCACGCCATCAAGTCGCTCACGCTGCCCAACATCCCCAACAACGCGGGCTCGGTGGCCCCGATCAAGGTCACCGCTCCGCCCGGCTGCATCCTCAACGCGCTGCCGCCGCACGCCACCGGCGGGCGCCACGCCATGGGCCATTTCGTGACGCCGCTCATCTACGGGGCCCTGGCTCAGGCCGCGCCCGACCGCGTCCAGGCCGATTCCGGCATGATGAACCTCGTCACCTTCCAGGGCACCCGCCGCGACGGCCGCCCGTTCTCCACCATCTACTTCGCCGCCGGCGGCTACGGCGCGCTCGAGGGTCTCGACGGCTGGCCGACCCTTCCCCACCCCTCCAACATGGCCGCGGTGCCGGTGGAGGTGTGGGAGACGCTGACCCACACCACCATCGAGAAGAAGCACCTCCTGCCCGACTCCGGCGGACCCGGGCGCTGGCGCGGCGGCCTCGGCCAGGAGGTGGTGCTGCGCAACGACACGGGCCACCCGCTCACCATGCTCGGCATGGGAAATCGCACGATGTTCCCGGCGCGCGGCATGTTCGGGGGCGGCGCGGGGGGCCTGCGCGCGCACGCCATCGACGGCGAGATCGTGCACGCCAAGGGCCGCCACGAGGTGGCGCCCGGCCAGCGCGTGCGGATCGTGGAGGCGGGCGGGGGCGGCTACGGCGAGCCACGCCGGCGCGACCGGGCGGCGCTGGCCGAGGACCTGGCCCAAGGCTATGTGACGGAAGCGGCCGCACGCGAGGTCTACGGCTGGCGCGGATGACTGGACGCCGGTGTGGACCCCCTGCCAGGCTTCGGCATACCCTGCCCACGCGAACTTGGCTCACCAAGGCTCATGACCATCCGCATCGCCTCCGACGTCGGCGGCACCTTCACCGACAGCATCGCCTACGACCCGGCCGGCCGGCGCATCGCCGTGTCCAAGGTGCCGACCACCCCCGGCGCGCGCGAGCAGGGCACGGTGGAGGGCCTCAGGCGCGCGCTGGCCCGGCTTGGCGCCTCCGGCGCGGCCGTGGCCTACGTCGGCCACGGCATGACCACGGCCACCAACGCCGTCCTCCAGCGCACCGGGGCCCGCACCGCCTTCGTCACCAACCGCGGCTTCCGCGATCTCCTGCTGATCGGGCGCCAGGACCGGCCGAGCCTCTACGACGTGGATGCGGTGCGCCCCCCGCCGCTCGTCCCGCGCGAGCTGTGCTACGGCGTGGGCGGGCGCATGGACGCCGCCGGCGCCGAGATCGAGCCGCTCGACACCGCCGGCCTGGAGGCGGCCGCCGCCGACATGGCCGCGCGCGGAGTGGAGGCCGTGGCGGTGTGCTTCCTGCACGCCTATGCCAACCCTGCGCACGAGCGCGCTGCCAAGGCGCTGCTCGCCCGCCGCCTCCCCGGCGCCGTGGTGTGCGTCTCCACCGACATCCTCTCCGAGTTCCGCGAGTTCGAGCGCGCCTCCACCACCGTGCTCAATGCCTATCTCATGCCGGTCATGGCGAGCTACCTGGGCTCCCTCGCCGGGCGGCTCGCCGACCGCCGGGCCGGCCTTGGCATCGGCGGGGAGACGCCGATCATGGTGATGGAGGCGGCGGGCGGCCTGATGACGGTGGACTCGGCCCGCGCCCGCCCCGTGCACACCGTGCTGTCGGGGCCCGCCGGCGGCGTGGTGGCGGGCGCGCATTTCGCCTCCCTCATCGGCGCCGACACCATCGTCACCATGGACATCGGCGGCACCTCGACCGACATCAGCCTGATCCGCAACGGCCGGCCGCACACCACGCGCCAGGCGCGCATCGGCCACATCCCCATCCGCCTGCCCGTGATCGACATCAACGCCATCGGCGCCGGCGGCGGCTCGATCGCCTGGATCGACGAGGGCGGCGCCCTGCGGGTCGGCCCGCTCAGCGCCGAGGCGGTGCCGGGCCCGGCCTGCTACGGCCAGGGCGGCACGCGTCCGACCGTCACCGACGCCAACCTGGTGCTCGGCCGGCTCGGGCGCGAGACCCGGCTCGGCGGCAGCCTCGAGCTCGATGCCGCCGCCGCCCATGCCGCCATCGAGGCCCATGTCGCAGCCCCGCTCGGCATCGACACGCTGGCCGCCGCCGCCGGCATCCTGCGGGTGGCGCACGCCAACATCGTGCGCGGCATCCGCGTGGTGTCGGTGGAGCGCGGCCACGACCCGCGCCTGTGCACCCTCGTGCCGTTCGGCGGCGCCGGGCCCATGCACGGCTCGCCCATCGCCCGCGAGCTGTCCATGCCGCGGGTGGCGGTGCCGCCGGCGCCCGGCATCCTGTGCGCGCTGGGCCAGCTGCTGTCCGATCTGCGCCACGACCTCATCGAGACCCACATCTTCCCCTACGCGGAGGGCGAGGCAGCGCGCGCGGCGACCATCGCCCGCCGCCTCGCGGAGGCCGCGCACGCCCTGCTGGCGGCGGACCGGGTGGCGCCGGAGCGCCGCCGCGTCGAGCTGCACGTGGAGGCGCGCTACGTCGGCCAGAGCTACGAGTTGCCGGTCGGCCTCGATGCCAGCGCCGACGGCGCCTGGCAGCGCATCCCGGCCCTCTTCCACGCCGCCCACCTCGCCCGCTTCGGCCATGCCGACCCCGCCGCGCCGATCGAGATCGTGGGCTTCGGGGCCACCGCCATCGGCAAGGTCGACGCACCCCAGCTGCCCACGTTGCCCGCCGGCGGCCCGGCCCCGCCGCGCGAGGCGCTGATCGCCAGCCGCCGCGTGCTGTTCGAGGGCACCGCGCCCGGGGAGGCCGGCACCTGGGCCGCCGCCCCGGTGCTGGCGCGCGAGCGCCTGCTCGCCGGCAACGAGATCGCGGGCCCCGCCATCATCGAGGAGGTGTCCGCCACCACCGTGCTCTATCCCGGCGACCGCGCCCGCGTCGATGCGACGGGCGTCCTGATCGTGGAGTGCGCGCCATGACCGGCCGGGGCCGCAGCTTCGATCCCATCACTCTCGAGGTGCTGCGCAACGCGCTCGAGGCCACCGCCCAGGAGATGGGCGCCACCCTCAAGCTCACCTCGTTCTCGCCCAACATCAAGGAGCGCATGGACGCCTCCTGCGCCATCTTCGACGCCAGGGCCCAGCTCGTCGCCCAGGCCGAGCACGTGCCGGTGCACCTGGGCTCCATGCTCAAGGCGGTGGGGCCCACGCTCGAGGCCGTCGGCAGGCTCGAGCCGGGCGACGTCGTCATCGTCAACGATCCCTTCGTCGGCGGCGCGCATCTGCCCGACATCACGCTGATCGCCCCGGCCTTCGCCGAGGGCGGCCTGCTCGGCTACGTGGCGGCGCGCGCGCACCACTCCGACGTGGGCGGCATGGAGCCCGGCTCCATGCCCGGCAGGTCGGGCGAGATCTACCAGGAAGGCATCGTCATTCCGCCGGTGCGGCTCTACGCCCGCGGCGAGCTGCAGGCCGACATCCTGCGCCTGGTGCTCGCCAACGTGCGCACCGCGGCCGAGCGCCGGGGCGACCTCAACGCCCAGCTCGCCGCGCTGCGCATCGGCGAACGCAGGCTCGCCGAGCTCGCCCGGCGCTACGGGGCGCCGCTGCTCGCGGAGGGCTTCGCCGCCATCCTCGACTACGCCGAACGGCGCATGCTGCGGCGGATCGCCGAGCTGCCGGCGGGCAGCTATTTCGCCGAGGACCGCCTGGACGACGACGGCAGCGGCGACGAGCCCGTGGTCATCAGGCTGCGCGTGGACGTGGGCCGCGACAGGCTCACCCTCGACTTCGCGGGCTCCGCCCCGCAGCGGCGCGGCAACATCAACGCGGTGGCGCCGATGACCCACTCGGCCTCGTTCTTCGCCCTCAAGATCCTCACCGACGCCACCATCCCCGCCAACGCCGGGCTGCTGCGCCCGGTCGAGATCAGGATCCCCAAGGGCTCGTTCCTCGACGCCCAGCCGCCGGCCGCCGTGTGCGCGGGCAACACCGAGACCACCCAGCGCATCGCCGACACCGTGCTCAGGGCCTTCGCCCAGATCGCCCCCGAGCGCATCCCGGCGGCGAGCCAGGGAACCATGAACCTGATCGGCGTGGGCGGCATCGATCCGCGCAGCGGCCGGCCCTACACCTACATCGAGACCATCGCCGGCGGGCAGGGCGGCCGCCCGGGCGGCCCCGGCATGGACGGCGTGCAGTGCAACATGACCAACACCATGAACACGCCGGTGGAGGCGCTCGAGATCTCCTATCCCCTGCGCGTGGAGCGCTACGAGCTGCGCGAGGGCTCGGGCGGGGCGGGCCGGCACCGGGGCGGCCACGGCGTGGTGCGCTCGCTGACCGTGCTGGGCGAGGAGGCGCGCGTCTCTCTGCAGTCGGACCGGCGCCGCTTTGCCCCCTACGGCCTCCACGGCGGCGCCGACGGCGCCCGCGGGCGCAACTGGGTGCGCGAGGCGGGCGGCGACGAGCGCGAGGTGCCGGGGAAGGTGTCGCTGACCCTGCGCGCCGGCGACACGGTGGGCGTCGAGACGCCGGGCGGGGGTGGCTGGGGCTCGGCCTCAGGCGGCTGAAAGTTCCCCAAACCTCCTTTTCGCGGACCGCAAGGGTTCGCGAGCCGCGGCACCGCACCGCCCGCGCCGAGGCGCCTCGGGGGAGTGATGCAACCGGCCGCGGGCGGCCGCTATTGCACCCCGCGGGCTCTTGAGAGATGCTGGCCGTCCTCAAGCCCGATCAGGGCGCACCGGGAGGTTTCCACATGCGTTGCAAGCTCGCCGCAGCCATTCTGGCCGGCGCCATCGGCCTCGGCGGCAGTGCCGAGGCGCAACAGATCGAAAAGCGGGAGTTCAACGTCATCGGCACGTGGAACTTCCTCACGCCCTGGCAGCAGCTCGAGCAGCCGTTCTGGAACAAGGACCTGCCCGAGGCTTCGGGCGGCAACATCAAGGCCAACCTCAAGTCCATCACCGAGGTCAACCTGAAGGGCACGGAGGTTCTCCGCCTCCTCAAGCAGGGCGTGTTCGACTTCGCCGCCGCCCTGCCCATCTACGTGGAGGACGGCGCCGCCGTCATCGAGGCGGTGGACATCGCCGGCGTGGCCCGCAGCTTCAAGATGAGCCGCGAGATGACGGACGCCTGGATGGAGGAGATGCAGAAGGTCATGAAGGAGCGCCACGGCTCCATGATCCTGTCCTCCTTCACCTGGCCGGAGCAGAACTTCTACTGCAAGGGCGACATCAAGAGCATCGAGGACCTCAAGGGCAAGAAGATCCGCGTCCAGGGCACCTCCCAGGGCGATCTCGCCCGCGCGCTCGGCGCCTCGGCCGTCACCATCGCCTTCGGCGAGGTGGTGCCGGCGCTCGAGAAGGGCGTGGTCGACTGCGGCATCACCGGCACCATGCCGGCCTACAAGGCCAAGTGGCCCGAGGTGACCAACACGCTCTACCGGCTGCCGGTCGGCTTCACCGTCGGCCTGTGGGTGGTCAACCTCAACACCTGGAACAAGCTCTCGCCGCCCACCCGCGAGTTCCTGCAGAAGCAGTTCAAGGCGCTCGAGGACAAGTCCTGGAAGTCGACCGAGGAGGAGACCGAGGAAGGCGTGGCCTGCACCACCGGCACCGGCAAGTGCAGCGTCGGCCCGCCCGGCAAGCTCAAGCTGGTGAAGCCCTCCGAGGCCGATCTCCAGGCGCGCGACAAGGCCCTCAACGACGTGGTGCTCAAGGCCTGGGCCAAGCGCTGCGGCGAGGCCTGCGCGGCCAAGTGGACCGAGATCATCGGCAAGAAGTACGGGCTGGTGGCCAAGGCCGACTGAAAGGGGTGGGCCCGGCGCCGCGGGTGCCGGGCCCAGGTCTCACCTCATGGTCATGTTGTGGAACGGCGTGGCCGTGATCGCGCGCCTCGCGGTCTGGCTCGGCGGCGCCATGATGTTCGCGGCCGCCGCCATCGTCACCGCCGAGGTCCTGCTGCGCAAGGGAGTGGGCAGCATTCTCGGCACGGGCTTCGTCTTCTCGGGCTCCGACGAGATTTCCTCCTTCCTGTTTGCGGTCGGCACCAGCTGGTCGATGGCCTACGTCCTCGTCAACCGCGGCCATGTGCGCATCGACGCCCTCTACATCCACTTCGGCCCCCGCACGCGGGCGGTGCTCGATCTCTTCGCCCTGCTGGTGCTCGGCATCTTCGCCGCCGCGCTGCTCGAGCGCTCGTGGAACGTGGCCTCCACCAGCTACTTCGAGGAGATCCGCTCCAACTCGCCCCAGCGCCTGCCGCTGGCCTGGGCGCAGCTGCCCTGGTTCGCCGGCATCGCCCTCTTCTTCCTGACGCTGGTCCTCGCCTTCCTGCGCGCCCTGGCGGCGGTGGTGCGCGGCGACTACGCCACGGCCGCCGCCGTGGCCGGCGCCGCCACCCAGGACGAGGAGATCGAGAGCGAGCTCGAGGGCCTCGGCATCCAGCGCGAGGGCGCACGCCCGGGGGACAAGGCATGATCGCCACAACGCTGCTGCTTCTCGTCATTCTGCTCGCGCTCAGCGTGCCGGTGGCGGCCGTGATGGGGGTGCTGGGGCTCGCACTCAATCAGTTCTACTCGTCGATGCCGCTGCACCGCGCCCTGGGCGAGATCCTGTGGAACTCCTCAAGCGAGTACATCCTGATCGCCATCCCGCTGTTCGTGATGCTGGGCGAGATCCTGCTGCGCTCGGGCATCGCCGAGCGGGTCTATGCCGGCATCGCCCAGTGGCTGTCGTGGCTGCCGGGCGGCCTCATGCACGCCAACATCGGCACCTGCGCCATGTTCGCGGCCACCTCCGGCTCGAGCGTGGCGACCGCCGCCACCATCGGCACCGTGGCCATCCCCGAGATCAAGAAGTACAACTACAACGAGCCGCTGTTCCTCGGCACCATCGCCGCCGGCGGCACCCTTGGCATCCTCGTCCCGCCGTCGATCAACTTCATCCTTTACGGGCTGCTGACCAACTCGTCGGTGCCGCGCCTCTATCTCGCCGGCTTCCTGCCGGGCTTCCTGCTCGCCGCCTTCTTCATGGTGATCGTGCTCGTCGCCTGCCTCATCGACCGCAAGAAGGGCGGCATGCCGATCGAGACCAGCTGGGCCCAGCGCCTGCGCATGCTGCCCGTGCTGCTGCCGCCGCTGTTCATCTTCCTGGTGGTGGTGGGCTCGATCTACGCCGGGCTCGCCACGCCCACCGAGGCCGCCTCGCTCGGCGTCATCGCCGCCCTGGTACTCGCCGCCTGGGAGCGGCGCCTGTCGCTCTCCATGCTGCGCGCCGTGGCCGAGGGCACCATGCGCACCACCGCCATGATCATGCTCATCATCATGGCGGCCCAGTTCCTCAACTTCGTGCTGGCCGCCATCGGCTTCACCGACGGGCTCGGCAAGCTGATCGAGGGGCTGGGGCTCGGCAAGTACGGCACCCTCATCCTCATCATCGTCTTCTATCTGATCCTGGGCTGCTTCATGGAGACCATCTCCATGATGATCCTGACCACGCCCTTCATCTTCCCCATCGTCACCAACCTCGGCTGGGACCCGATCTGGTGGGGCATCGTGCTCACCGTGCTGATCGAGGCGGCGCTGATCACCCCGCCGGTCGGCCTCAACCTCTACGTGGTGCAGGGCATGCGCGGACGCGGCTCGATCAACGAGGTGATCCGCGGCGCGCTGCCGTTCGTGTTCGCCATGGTCGTGCTGGTGGGCCTGCTCATGGCCTATCCCGACATCGCCCTGTGGCTGCCGCGCTACGTCATGGGGTAGGGGCGCTCACCCGCGCAGGCCGCCGCGCACGCGCATCAGGGCAAAGCCCAGCAGGTTGAGCCCGCGCCAGGCGGCGGGATCGCGGGCGCGGGCATCGTCGGCGGCGAGCCCGATGCCCCAGATGCGGTCCACGGGGCTCGCCTCCACCAGCACCGCCTCGCCGGTAGCGGCGAGCCAGCCGCCGAGCTCACGGTTCTGGCCGAACTTGGCGGCATTGCCCGCCACCGCGATGGCGAACCGGCGCGCCGCCCACGCCGCCTCCTCGAAGCCGCGCACGCGCCGGCCCAGCGCCTTGGCCTCGGCCGGCGTGGCGGCGGCGAGGATGGCTGCGCGGGCCTCGGCGTCGCCGAAGAGCCGCGCCTTCTCGGCCATCATGTAGTGCTCGGCCGTGGCATAGGTCGCCCCGTCCAGGGTGAACCTCGCCGGCCACCACTGGCTCAGCACGTGCTTGCCGAGCCCGGTGCCGGTATGCCCCCAAAACAGCAGGAGCTCGACCTGGCGGCCGGCGGCGACCGCCTGCCGCAGGCCCTCGACGTCGAGAATGGTCATGGGCCGAGGCTCGCCCGGCACTGCGGCGGTTCCGTGTCGGCCGGCGGAGGGCTCAGGCGCGCCACACGTCCTTCAGCAGCTGCAGCCAGTTGCCGCCCATGACCTTGGCGATGCGCGCCTCGCTCCAGCCGCGCCGCTCCATGGCCGCGGTGAGGTTGGGAAAGTCGCCGATCTGGCGCATGCCCTCCGGGTTGATGATCGGCCCGAAATCGACGAGCTTGCGGCCCCAGCCCTTGTCGTGGGTGATCCAGCGGAAGAACTCTTCGCCATAGCCCTGCGTGAAGTCGGTGCCGATGCCGACGCAGTCCTCCCCCACCAGGTTCATGACGTACTCGATCGCCTCGACGTAGTCGTCGACGGTGGCCGCCGTGCCGCGCCTGAGGAACGCCGGGAACATGGTGACGCCGATGAAGCCGCCGCGGTCGGCGATGAACCTGAGCTGCTCGTCCGTCTTGTTGCGCGGATGGGCCTTGAGGCCGGCGGGCAGGCAGTGCGAGTAGGCCACGCGCTGCTTGGAGGCCAGGATCGCGTCCTCGCTGGTCTTGGGCCCGACGTGGGAGAGGTCGCACAGGATGCCGAGCCGGTTCATCTCGGCCAGCACGTCGCGGCCGAAGTCGGAAAGGCCGGCATCGCGCGTCTCGTAGCAGCCGCAGCCCAGAAGATTCTGCGTGTTGTAGGTGAGCTGCACGATGCGCAGGCCGAGCTCGTGGAAGAGCGCCAGGTGATCGAGCCGGTCCTCGATCCCGCTGGCGTTCTGCCAGCCCAGGATGATCCCGGTCTTGCCCTCCCGCTTGGCGCGGCGGATGTCCTCGGTGGTGTAGACCTGGGTGATGAGATCGGAGCTCTCGCGCAGCCAGGTCTTCCAGCGCGCGAAGTTGCCCATGGTCCCGGCGAACCCCTCCCACACGCAGCTGGTGCAGTTGGCCGCCGTCACCCCGCCCCGGCGCATGTCCTCGAACACGCTGCGGCCGAAATTGGAAACGTTGAGGCCGTCGATGACGATCAGCCGATCGTGGAGCCCGGACATGGCTTACCCTCCCTGCGACACGGGATTGCCTCGCCCCGGGCGCGGCCGCAAGATGCACGCGCGCGATCTCGACGGGGTGCAACCTTGCCGCAGTCTTGCAACAATCCGGGCCTGGCGAAAAGGGTCGGCCGGCGCCTGCGCCGTGAGGCGGGCAGGATCAGGCGCAGCTACTCGGTGGGCACGCTCGTGCTCCACGCGCTGGCCGGGCACCGGCGCTGGCACCGGCAGTGGCGCGCCGCCGAGCCCAAGGGGAGCTACGACGCCGTCATCGTCGGCGGCGGCGGGCACGGGCTCGCCACCGCCTACTACCTCGCCCGGCGCCACCACATGCGCAACATCGCCGTGCTGGAGAAGGGCTGGATCGGGGGCGGCAACACCGGTCGCAACACCACCATCGTGCGCTCCAACTACCTCCAGGACGAGAGCGCCGCCATCTACGAGCACGCGCTGAAGCTGTGGGAGGGCCTGTCCCAGGAGCTCGGCTACAACGTCATGCTGTCCCAGCGCGGCGTCATGATGCTCGCCCACAACCAGCACGACGTCCACAGCCTCAAGCGCCACGTCTACGCCAACCGCCTCAACGGCATCGACAACGAGTGGCTGACGCCGGCCGAGGCCAAGGCCTTCTGCCCGCCGCTCGACATCTCCACCAGTGCCCGCCATCCGGTGCTGGGCGCGGCGCTGCAGCGGCGCGGCGGGGTGGCGCGCCACGACGCGGTGGCCTGGGGCTATGCGTGCGCCGCCGATGCGCTGGGCGTGGACATCGTCGAGGGCTGCGAGGTGATGGGCTTCCGCCGCGACGCGGGCGGGGCCGTCGCCGGCGTGGAGACCTCGCGCGGCTTCATCGCCACGCCGCGCGTGGGCGTGGTGGCGGCGGGGCACACTAGCGTGGTGATGGCGCGCGCCGGCCTGCGCCTGCCGCTGGAGAGCTTCCCGCTGCAGGCGCTGGTGTCCGAGCCCGTGAAGCCCGTGTTTCCGTGCGTGGTGATGTCCAACACGGTGCACGCCTACATCAGCCAGTCCGACAAGGGCGAGCTCGTCATCGGCGCCGGCACCGACCAGTACGTCTCCTACAGCCAGCAGGGCGGGCTCCACATCGCCACCCACACCCTGGAGGCCATCTGCGAGCTGTTTCCCCAGTTCTCGCGCCTCAAGATGCTGCGCTCCTGGGGCGGCATCGTCGACGTCACGCCCGACCGCTCGCCCATCATCGGCACCACCCCGGTGCCCGGCCTGTTCGTGAATTGCGGCTGGGGCACGGGCGGCTTCAAGGCCACCCCCGGATCGGGCGACGTGTTCGCCCATACCATCGTCGCCGGCCGGCCCCACCCCATCGCCGCCCCGTTCTCCCTCGACCGCTTCCGCACCGGCCGCCTGATCGACGAGGCGGCGGCCGCCGCCGTCGCCCACTGAGACCGTCGATGCTGCTCCTCCCCTGCCCCCACTGCGGCCCGCGACCCGAGATCGAGTTCCGCTGCGGCGGCGAGGCCCACATCGCGCGCCCGGCCGATCCCGCCGCCGTCGACGACGCCGCCTGGGCCGCCTTCCTCTACCTGCGCACCAACCCCAAGGGCGTGCACGCCGAGCGCTGGCTGCACGCGCACGGCTGCCAGCGCTGGTTCAACGCGCTGCGCGACACGGCGAGCGACCGCATCCTGGCCACCTACGCCATGGGCGAGGCGCGCCCCGAGCCGCCGCCCGCGCCCGGCGGCGCGCCGGGGACGAGGTGAGGCGGCATGGCAGCCCCCTACCGCCTCGCCGCCGGCGGCCGCATCGACCGCAGCAAGCCGCTCGCCATGCGCTTCAACGGCCGCCGCATCACCGCCTGCGCCGGCGACACGGCCGCCTCGGCCCTGCTCGCCAACGGCATCCGCTTCCTCGCCCGCTCCTTCAAGTACCACCGCCCGCGCGGCATCCTCGCCCACGGCGTGGAGGAGCCGTGCGCGCTGCTCACGGTGGACCGCGGCGGCGGCCGCGTCGAGCCCAACGTCCACGCCACCAGCCTGGAGGCGGTCGACGGCCTCGCGCTCCACTCCCAGCACCACTGGCCGACGCTCGGCTGCGACCTCGGCGCCGCGGCCGGCCTCTTCTCGCCCCTGCTGATCGCCGGCTTCTACTACAAGACCTTCAAGTGGCCGCGCTCGCTGTGGCAGCGCCTCTACGAGCCTGCCATCCGCGCCGCCGCGGGGCTCGGCCGGGCGCCGCAGGCGGCCGATCCCGACCGCTACCAGCACCGCCACGCCCACTGCGAGGTGCTCATCGTCGGCGCCGGCCCCGCCGGGCTTGCCGCCGCGCTCGCCGCCTCCGAGGGCGGCGGGCGCGTGATCCTGGCCGACGAGCAGGCCGAGATGGGCGGCAGCCTGCTGCACGACCTCACCTCCACGATCGACGGCAGGCCCGCCGCCGCCTGGCTCGCCGAGACGCTCGCGGCCCTGCGCGCGCGCGACAACGTCACGCTGCTCGCCCGCACCACCGCCTTCGGGTACTACAATCACAATCACCTGGGGCTGGTCGAGCGGCTCACCGACCACCTGCCCCTCCCGCATCCCGATCTGCCGCGCGAGCGCCTGTGGCAGGTGCGCGCGCGCGAGGTGGTGCTGGCCACCGGCGCCCACGAGCGCCCGCTCGTCTTCGCCGGCAACGACCGCCCGGGGATCATGCTGGCGGAGAGCCTGCGCGTCTTCGTCAACCGCTACGGCGTGGCCCCCGGCCGGCATGCGGCGATCGCCGCCTGCGGCTCCTCCGCCTACACCGTGGCCGCCGACCTGCGCGCGGCGGGCCTCGCCGTCACCCTCCTCGACCTGCGCCAGGAGCGTGACTGCGGCGGCGATGCCGAGGCCCTGCGGGCGGCAGGCTGCGAGGTGCTCACCGGGCACACGGTGCTGGGCTCGCGCGGCCGGCGCGGCGTGCAGGCGCTCATCGCCGCGCCGGTCGATGCCGCAGGCCGCCTCGGCCGGGCGCGCGCCGTGGCGTGCGACTGCGTCGGCCTCGCCGGCGGCTGGACGCCCGCCGTGCACCTTTTCTCGCAGTCGCGCGGGCGCCTCGCCTACGAGGCGGCGATCGACGCCTTCGTGCCGGGAGAGCCGGCCCAGGCGGTGCGCTCGGCCGGCGCCGGCCGCGGGACCTACGATCTCGCCGCCTGCCTCGCCGAGGGCTGGGCTGCAGGCGCGGCCGCCGCCGGCGCCGCAAGGCAACCGCTGCGCCCGCTGCGCGCGAGCCCCACCCGCACCGGCTTCGCCCCGGTGCGCATCGCCCCGGGCTGCAGCGGCCGCCGGCAGGCGCGCGCCTTCGTCGACCTGCAGAACGACGTGACGGCCAAGGACATCGCCGTGGCTCTGCGCGAGGGCTTCGAGGCCATCGAGCACGTCAAGCGCTACACCACCACAGGCATGGCCACCGATCAGGGGAAGACCTCCAACATGAACGCCCTCGGTCTCGTCGCCGCCACGCTCGGCCGGCCGCTGCCCGAGGTCGGCACCACCACCTTCCGCCCGCCCTACACCCCCGTCACCTTCGGCGCGCTCGCCGGCCCCGCCCGCGGCCGCCTGCTCGACCCCGTGCGCACCACGCCGATCCACGCCTGGGCCGCCGCTGCCGGCGCCGTGTTCGAGGACGTCGGGCTGTGGAAGCGCGCGCGCTACTTCCCCCGTGCGGGCGAGGACATGGACCGGGCGGTTGCGCGCGAGTGCTGGGCGGTGCGCGGCGAGGCCGGTCTGTTCGATGCCTCCACCCTCGGCAAGATCGAGGTGGTGGGCCGCGACGCGGCCGAGTTTCTCGACCGCCTCTATACGAGCCCGCTTGCGCGGCTCGAGGCCGGCCGCTGCCGCTATGCGCTGATGCTCAAGGAGGACGGCTTCATCTTCGACGACGGCATCGTCGCCCGCCTCGCCCCCGACCGCTTCCACGTCACCACCACCACCGGCGGGGCGGCGCGCGTGCTCCAGCACATGGAGGACTACCTGCAGACGGAATGGCCGGGTCTCCAGGTGCATCTCACCTCGATCACGGAAGCCTGGGCCGTCATCGCCGTGCAGGGCCCGCGAGCCCGCGCCGTGCTTGCGCCGCTGGTCGAGGGCATCGATTTGTCCGACGCCGCCTTTCCCCACATGTCGGTGCGCACCGGCACCGTCTGCGGGGTGCCGTGCCGGCTCTTCCGCGTCTCCTTCACCGGCGAGCGGGGCTACGAGATCAACGTGCCTGCCGACTACGGCCAGGGCGTGTGGGAGGCGCTGCTCGCCCATGGCGAGAGCCTCGGCCTCACCCCTTACGGAACCGAGGCGATGCACGTGCTGCGCGCCGAGAAGGGCTACATCATCGTCGGCCAGGAGACCGACGGCACCGTCATCCCCGACGACGTGGGCCTCGCCGGCATGCCGGGCAAGGCCAAGCGCGACTTCGTCGGCCGGCGCTCGCTCTCCCGCCCCGACATGTTCTCCTCCGAACGGCGCCAGCTGGTGGGGGTCCTCACCACCGACGGGCGCACGCTGCTGGAGGAGGGCGCTCACATCACGACCGACACGGTGCCGCGGCTGGCGCGGCCGCTGGGCCACGTCACCTCGAGCTACCGCAGCGCCGCCTGCGGCCGCCCGATCGCGCTGGCGATGGTGGCGCGCGGGCGCTCGCGCCGCGGCCACCGGCTCTACGCCACCACCCCCGGCGGCTTCACCGAGGTCGTGATCGGCCCGCCCGTGTTCTACGATCCCGACGGGAGGCGCCTGCATGCCTGAGCACCGCCCCGCCGTCGCCCGCATGCCGGCGCTCGCCGGCTTCGAGGCGCGCCTCGACACTCTCGGCGACGCCCTCGATCTGCGCGTGCTGCCGCCGCGCGCCCGCTTCTCGCTGCGGCTTGCGCCAGGCCTGCTCGGCGCCCTGCCGCAGGTCGGCGTGCTCACCCTCGACGTGCCCGTCAACCGCGGCGCCTGGTCGGCCGGGCGGGCCGCGCTGCGCCTCGGCCCCGACGAGTGGCTACTGCTTGCGCCCGAGGCCGAGAGCCCGGCCTTCGCGCAAGCCCTGTCCGCGGCGCTGGCCGGCCACCCGCACTCCCTCGTCGACATCGGCCATCGCCACGCGGCGCTGGCCGTGGCGGGCCCCGGCGCGGCACTCATCCTCAACAGCGGCTGCCCGCTCGACCTCTCCGAGGCCGCATTCCCCCCATGCGCGGCCACGCGCACGCTGCTGGGCAAGGCCGAAGTGGTGCTCGCCAGGCCCGATGCGCGGGCCGCCTTCGAGCTCGAGTGCGGACGCTCCTACGCCGCCTACGTGCGCGACTTCCTGCTCGAGGCGGCGCGGGGGCTTGGCGGTTGACGCTCGCCGAGGCGAGCGGCAAGGTCGCCGGCGACGCTCAACGAGACGGTGCGGCCCGGCGTGCGCTACTCGGTCCTCTCCCTCCTCTCCCAGGCCCTGCGCGGCAACACCGGCTGGAAGCCGGTGTGGCGCGATGCCGAGCCCAAGCCCGCCTACGACATCGTCATCGTCGGCGGCGGCGGACACGGCCTCGCCACCGCCTACTACCTCGCCAAGGAGCACGGGATCACCGATGTGGCGGTGCTGGAGAAGGGCTATCTCGGCGGCGGCAACGTCGGGCGCAACACCACCATCGTGCGCTCCAACTACCTCCTGCCCGCCAACACCGCCTTCTACGAGTGGTCCATGAAGCTGTGGGAGGGGCTGGAGCAGGACCTCAACTACAACGCCATGGTGAGCCAGCGCGGCGTCCTCAACCTCTACCACTCCGACGCCCAGCGCGACGCCTACGCCCGGCGCGGCAACGCCATGCGGCTCCACGGCGTCGACGCCGAGCTGCTCGGCCGGGAGGAGGTGGCGGCCATGGTGCCCGGCCTCGATTTCGACAACGCCCGCTTTCCCATCCGCGGCGGGCTCCTGCAGCGCCGCGGCGGCACCGTGCGCCACGACGCCGTGGCCTGGGGCTACGCGCGCGGGGCGAGCGAGCGCGGCGTCGACATCGTGCAGGGCTGCGAGGTGACGGGCATCCGCGTCGAGCAGGGCCGCGTCACCGGGCTCGACACCACCAGGGGCCACGTGCGCGCGCGCAAGGTGGGGCTCGCCTGCGCCGGCAACTCCTCGCGCGTGGCGGCGCTCGCCGGCCTCAGGCTGCCGATCGAGAGCCACGTCCTGCAGGCCTTCGTCTCCGAGGGCGTCAAGCCGCTCGTCGACACGGTCGTCACGTTCGGCGCCGGCCACTTCTACATCTCCCAGTCCGACAAGGGCGGCCTCGTCTTCGGCGGCGACATCGACGGCTACAATTCCTACGCCTGGCGCGGCAACCTGCCGGCGGTGGAGGACGTCGCCGAGAGCGCCATGGCGCTGATGCCCATGCTCGGGCGCCTGCGGCTGCTGAGGAGCTGGGGCGGGCTCATGGACATGAGCATGGACGGCTCGCCCATCATCGACCGCACCCCCGTCGCGGGCCTCTACCTCAACTGCGGCTGGTGCTACGGCGGCTTCAAGGCCACGCCCGCCTCGGGCTGGTGCTTCGCCCACACCATCGCCCGCGACGCCCCCCACCCGCTCAACGCCGCCTTCCGCCTCGACCGCTTCGCCACCGGCCACCTGATCGACGAGAAGGGTGCCGGCGCGCGCCCCAACCTGCACTGAGGCGCCCATGCGCATTCCATGCTGCTACTGCGGGGAGCGCGGCAACGAGGAGTTCGCCTACCACGGCGACGCCGCCCCGGTGCGGCCCGACGGCGACCCGGCCCGGCCGCTCGACGAGGACGCCCGCCGGCGCTGGCACGACTACGTCTATGTGCGCGACAACCCCGCGGGCCCCCACCGCGAGCTGTGGCAGCACGTGTCGGGCTGCCGCGCCTGGCTGGTGGTGACGCGCGACACGCGCACCCACGCGATCCTGACGGTGGAGCTTGCACGCGCTGCGGCGCTCGCCCGTGACGGTGGCAAGCCATGAGCCGGCGCGCCGACGCTCCCTCTTCCGGCTTGCGGGGAGAGGAGATGCCGCGGGCGGGGGGAGAGGGGACTGCGGGCCAGCCGTTTCGCCTGCCGTCCGGCGGCCTGATCGACCGCAGCCGCACGCTCGCGTTCACGTTCGACGGCCGCCGCTACGGCGGCCACCCCGGCGATACGCTGGCGTCCGCCCTCATCGCCAACGGCGTGCGGCTGGTGGCGCGCTCGTTCAAGTATCACCGCCCCCGCGGCATTCTCACCGCCGGGCCGGAGGAGCCCAACGCGCTCGTCGAGCTGAGGACGGGGGCGCGCCGCGAGCCCAACACCCGCGCCACCACCGCCGAGCTCTACGACGGCCTCGAGGCGGCGAGCCAGAACCGCTGGCCCTCCCTCGCCTTCGACCTCCTCGCCGTCAATGCCCTGATCGCCCCGCTGCTCTCGGCCGGCTTCTACTACAAGACCTTCATGTGGCCCGCCTCGTTCTGGGAGAAGGTCTACGAGCCGCTGATCCGCCGCGCCGCGGGGCTCGGCCGCGCCGCCGGCGAGCCTGACCCCGACGCCTACGAGAAGGCCCATCTGCACTGCGACGTGCTGGTGATCGGCGGCGGCCCCGCGGGCCTGATGGCCGCCCTCGCCGCCGGCCGGACGGGGGCGCGTGTGGTGCTGTGCGAGGAGGACTTCCGCCTCGGCGGCCGCCTCCTCGCCGAGAGCCTCGCGGTCGGCGGCCGGCCGGGGGCGGAGTGGGTCGCGCAGGTGGAGGCGGAGCTCGCCGCCCTGCCGGAGGTGGTAATCCTGCGCCGCACCGCCGTGGTCGGCGTCTACGACGGCGGCACCTTCGCCGCCCTCGAGCGGGTCAACGACCACCTCCCCGTCCCGCCCGAGCACGAGCCGCGCCAGCGGCTGTGGCGCATCATCGCCAGACGCTCCGTGCTTGCCGCAGGCGCCATCGAGCGCCCGCTCCTTTTCGGCGACAACGACCGCCCCGGCGTGATGCTGGCTGGCGCGGTGCGCGCCTACCTCAACCGCTTTGCCGCGGCGCCCGGCCGCCGCGCCGTGGTGTTCGCCAACAACGACGAGACGGCGCGCACCCTCGCCGACCTCGCGCGCGCCGGCATCGCCGTGGCGGCCGTCGTCGACCCGCGCCCGCATCCGCCGGAGGCCGTTGCCGCCGCCGCCGCGGCGGCCGGCGCTCCCCTCCTCGCCGGCGGCGCCGTGATGCGCGCGCACGGGGCAAAGGGCGTGCAGGCGGTCGACGTGCGCGCCGCCGACGGGCAGCGCCGCACCGTGGCGTGCGATCTCGTGTGCGTGTCGGGCGGCTGGAGCCCGACCGTGCACCTCTCCTCCCATCTCGGCGCGCGCCCCGTCTGGAGCGAGGAGATCGCCGCCTTCATCCCCGGCGACATGCCGGCGGGAATGGCGGCCGCGGGGGCGGCGGGCGGCCGCCTGGCGCTCGCCGATGCGCTCGCCGCCGGCGCGCGCGCCGGCCTTGCCGCCGCCGCCGATCTCGGCTGCGCGGGCCAGCCCGTCGAGCTGCCGCAGGTGGAGCCCGAGAGCGCCGGTCTCCTGCCCCTGTGGCGGGTGCGCGGGGCGCGCGGCAAGGCGTTCGTCGATCTGCAGAACGACGTCACCGACGCCGACGTGGCGCTGGCCGAGCGCGAGGGCTTCCGCGCGGCGGAGCATCTGAAGCGCTACACCACCCTCGGCATGGCCACCGATCAGGGCAAGACCGCCAACCTCGCGGGCCTTGCCGTGATGGCCGAGCTCACCGCCAAGTCGATCCCGCAAACTGGTACCACCACCTTCCGCCCGCCGTTCGCACCGGTGGCGATCGGCGCGCTCGCCGGCCATCACCGCGGCAAGGCCTTCCGGCCGACGCGGCTGCCGCCCACCCACCGCTGGGCCGAGCGGCAGGGTGCCGTGCTCGTCGAGGCCGGGCAGTGGCTGCGCGCGCAGTGGTATCCGCAGCCGGGCGAGCGCGACTGGCTCGAGAGCGTGAGCCGGGAGGTGCGCGCTGTGCGCTCGGCGGTCGGCGTGTGCGAGGTGTCGACCTTGGGCAAGATCGACGTGCAGGGGCCCGACGCCGCCCGCTTCCTCGACCGGGTCTATGCCAACACCGTGTCCACGCTGCCCGTGGGCCGCGCCCGGTACGGCCTCATGCTGCGCGAGGACGGCTTCGTGCTCGACGACGGCACCGCCGCGCGCCTCGGCCCGGAGCGCTTCCTGCTCACCACCACCACCGCCAATGCCGCGGCCGTGCTCCAGCACATGGAGCTGTGCCACCAGTGGCTGTGGCCGGACCTCGACGTGGCCCTGTGCTCGGTCACCGACCAGTGGGCGCAGCTGTCCGTGGCCGGTCCGCGCTCGCGCCAGGTCCTGCGCACGGTCGTCGACGCGCCCCACGACATATCCGATGCCGCCTTCCCGCACATGGGCGCGGGCGAGGTCACGGTGCTGGGCGGGGTGCCGGCGCGGCTCTTCCGCCTGTCCTTCTCGGGCGAGCTGGCCTACGAGGTCGCGGTGCCGGCCGGCTGCGGCGAGGCCCTCATGGTGCACCTGCTGGAGGCCGGACGCCCGTTCGGCATCGTCCCGTACGGCACCGAGGCCCTGGGCGTGCTGCGCATCGAGAAGGGCCATGTCGCCGGCAACGAGATCAACGGCCACACCACGGCCCGGGACCTGGGCCTTGCCCGCATGCTGTCCCCGCACAAGGACTTCATCGGGCGGGTCATGGCCCTGCGCCCGGGCCTGCTCGCCGACGACCGGCCGGCGCTCGCGGGCTTCAGGCCCGTGGACCGCACCGCCCGCCTCACCGCCGGTGCCCACTTCGTCGCCGCGGGCGCGCGCGCGGCGGCGGCGGAGGACCAGGGCTACATGACCTCGGTCGCGTTCTCGCCCACGCTCGGCCACTGGATCGGACTCGGGCTCATCGCCGGCGGGCCCCGGCGGCATGGCGAGCACGTGCGCGCCGTCGACCCGGTGCGCGGCGGCGACGTCCTGGTCGAGGTGTGCAGCCCCCGCTTCTACGACCCCGAGGGAGTGCGGCTGCGTGGCTGAACGGACGAACCCCTTGGTCTCGGCGCTCGACGGCATCGCCCCGGGACGCCACGGCCGCGCCACCGGCGCGGCCGGCGTGGCCGTGAGCGAGGTGGCAGGGGCCGGGCTCGCCGTCCTCACCGCCCGCCGCGGACACCGCGCCGCCCTCCTCGAGCGCGCCCGCACCTCGCTCGGCCTCGAGCTGCCGGCCGGGCCGCGGCGCGTCGCCGATGGGGCCCTCGCCTGCATCGGCCTGGGGCCCGACCAGTGGCTCGTCTGCCTCCGGCCGGCGCCGGCACAGGGCATGGAGGCGCTGCTGTCGGGGCCTATCTCCGGGCTCGCCGCGGTCGTCGACCTGAGCCACGCACGGACGCTGCTGCGCATCTCGGGGCCCAGGGCGCGTGCGGCGCTGGCCAAGGGCCTGCCCATAGACCTGCATCCGCGCGCCTTCCGGCCGGGCGATGCTGCGGCCACCGCCGCCGCCCATGTCCCCGTCCAGCTGTGGCAGGTCGACGAGGCCCCCACCTACGACCTTGCCGTGCCGCGAACCCTGGCGCTCAGCTTCTGGCATTGGCTCGAGGCTTCGGCGGCCGAGTTCGGCCTCGTGTTCACGCCCGCGGGCCCGCCCTGACGCAGGCTTTTGGCCCTTGGGAGTGCAAGCCTGTCGACCGGGCCGGGACGCAGGTCCTCCGTTTGCTAACCCGCTTTATTCGCCATAGTTTGGGATGCGACTCGAAGGACGGCGACGAAACCGTTGGATTCGCTTAACGTTCTGGTGTCGAAGCAGAGCGTGCGCGTCTTCGCCGGAATCGCCGCCGTCATGACCGAAGCTACGCCGTTTCTGCCCGGGCTGTCACCCTTGCGGCGCAAGCCGCTCA
>Ga0209172_10001068_pt1 | contig 64403 bp, 52 predicted proteins | sample LarsenN4metaG_FD_184113 | JGI IMG/M metagenome (GOLD analysis project Ga0209172, IMG submission 184113) | Hot spring sediment bacterial and archeal communities from British Columbia, Canada, to study Microbial Dark Matter (Phase II) - Larsen... ...
AACGCATCCGACGAACTCCCTCGTGAACCGATGCCGTGCCCATCCCCGTGCCCCCTTTGTTCAAAGGCACCTTCAGACACGACACTTCACGAGCTACAAACGCACGTCAGATCACGAGCTACCTACAGTTGACCCATATGACGTTTGCCCCGTCGCAGCAATTCGCGTAAAATGCGTGCGCGCGACTGGGAGAGCAGGGTACGTTCCATCCGGCTTCGAACATTGTCGCCCCTGGCGGGCTGGGGAGTTCTGTTTCATGTTGTTTGGCAAGAAGAGCAAGGACAAGCCTGCCGCCGCGGCGACCTCTGCCGACCCGAAAGCTGCAGCGCCATCGGCCGCCCCCGCCCGCGCCCCGGCATCCCCGCCCACCGCGACCGAGGCCAGGCCTGCGCCGAACGGCAGCGCCGAGGGACCGCCCGTCGACGAGGCGCGGCGGCGGCAGATCATCTCGCGCCGCTTCTCCCTGGCCCTGGGCGAGATCGTGGCCGTGCTCATGCGCTCCAAGGCCCATCGGCAGCTGTCGCTCGCCGCAGTCGAGCAGACGGTGGTGCCCGCGGTGCTCACCGGCCAGTTCTCGCTGGCCCAGGCCCGCTCCAAGGAGAACGGCTTCACGGCTCCGGTCGCCGTCGCGCTGTGGGCCTCGGTTTCCCCGGAGGTCGACAAGCGCCTCTCCGCCACCACCGACCCGGCTGTCCGCCTGGCGCCCAACGAATGGAAGAGCGGCGACATTTTGTGGCTGGTCGAGGCCGTCGGCGACGGGCGCGTCGTCAACGCGCTGGTCAAGCAGCTGCAGAGCACGGTGTGGAAGGATCGCTCCGTGAAGATGCGGGTGCGCGAGGAGGGGAGCATTCGCATCAAGGAGCTGCCCCGGTAGCGCCCCCCTGCTCGGAGCCGCCGCGGATGCTGGACCGGTTGGGAAGCGACCGCTCTATGCCGAGATCGTCGTGCGCAGCAAGCGGGGTCGGACGCCATGGCCGATGAGGGCACGGTGCAGCCGCTGACGCCGCCCGCCGAACCTGCCGGCTCGGGGGCGGGAACGGCGCGGCCCTTTCCCGGCCGCCCGGCGCAGGCGGCGCCCCCGCCCGGGGATTCGGGCCTCTATGCCCTCGCCATGATCGCGGGCTACTTCCGCATCGCCGCCGATCCCCAGCAGATGAGCCACGACCTCGGGCTCGGCGAGCGCGCCGCCGACAGCGCCGACATCGTGCGGGCGGCCCGGCGCATGGGCCTCAAGTCCTCGCTCTTCCGCCGGCAGCGGCCCAAGCGGCTCGCGAGCGTGCCTACGCCCGCCATCGTCGGCCTCAAGGACGGCACCTTCGGCATCCTCGCCGCCCGCCTCGCCGACGGCCGCATCAGGCTGGTGCGGCCGGTGGCGCGCACGCAGTCCATGGAGACGGTGGAGTCCCTCGCCGAGCTCTGGACCGGCGAGATCGTTCTTGTCACGCGCCGCGCCGGCGGCCCCGGCCTCGACCCCAAGACGTTCGGCTTCCGCTGGTTCCTGCCCTCGATCTGGCGCTACCGCCGCCCGCTGGCCCAGATCCTCGTCGCCTCGCTGTTCATCCAGCTGTTCGCGCTGGTGACGCCTCTGTTCTTCCAGATCGTCATCGACAAGGTGCTCGTGCACAAGGGCATGTCGACGCTGATCGTGATCGTCATCGGCCTCATCGTGATCGGCCTGTTCGACGTCACGCTGCAGTACCTGCGCACCTATGCGCTCAGCCACACCGCCAGCCGCATCGACGTCGAGCTCGGCGCGCGCCTCTTCGACCATCTCCTGCGCCTTCCCCTCGCCTACTTCGAGACGCGCGCCACCGGGCAGACGGTGGCCCGCGTGCGCGAGCTCGAGACCATCCGCTCCTTCCTCACCGGCCAGGGGCTGTCGTCGGCCATCGACCTCGTGTTCACCGTGGTGTTCATCTCGGTGCTCTTCCTCTATTCGATCACGCTCACGCTCATCGTGCTGTGCTCGATCCCCGTCTACCTGCTGGTCGCCTCGCTGATCCGCCCGGTGCTGCGCGAGCGCATCAAGGAGCGCTTCAACCGCGGCGCCGAGAGCCAGCAGTTCCTGGTCGAGACCATCGTCGGCGTCCACACGGTCAAGTCGTCGGCCATCGAGCCCGTGCTGCGCAACGAGTGGGAGGAGAAGCTCGCCGCCTACGTGCGCACCTCGTTCCAGGCGGTGGCGCTGAGCGGCTTCGGCCAGAACGCCATCCAGTACGTCAACAAGGCCACCACCGCGCTCGTCATCTTCTTCGGTGCCCAGGCGGTGATCGCCGGCGAAATGACGGTCGGCGCCCTCGTTGCCTTCCACATGATCATGAACCAGCTCACTGCGCCCATCATCCGCCTCTCCCAGCTGTGGCAGGACTTCCAGCAGATCAAGATCTCGGTCGACCGGCTGGGCGACATCCTCAACGTCCCGCCGGAGACGCGGCGCCTCGCCCCCGCCGCGCTGCCCCCCGCCCAGGGCGCCATCCGCATCATCAACGTGAGCTTCCGCTACGACCAGGTGGGGCCGGAGATCCTGTCCGACGTGAGCCTGGAGATACCCGCCGGCCAGGTCCTGGGCATCGTCGGCCCGTCGGGCTCGGGCAAGTCGACGCTCACCAAGCTCATCCAGCGGCTCTACCTGCCCCAGCGCGGGCAGATCCTGATCGACGGCGTCGACATCGGCCAGGTCGACACCGCCTGGCTGCGCCGCCAGATCGGCGTGGTGCTGCAGGAGAACGTTCTCTTCCACCGCTCGATCCACGACAACATCGCCCTCGCCAACCCCGGCCTGCCGCGCAGCCTGGTGATCGCCGCGGCCAAGCTCGCGGGCGCCGACGAGTTCATCACCCGGCTGCCGCTGGGCTACGATTCGGTCATAGAGGAGCGCGGCTCCAACCTCTCGGCCGGCCAGCGCCAGCGCATCGCCATCGCCCGCGCCCTGGTCACCCGCCCGCGCATCCTGATCATGGACGAGGCCACCAGCGCGCTCGACTATGAAAGCGAGCGCATCATCCACACCAACATGCGCAACATAGCGAGCGGCCGCACCGTCATCATCATCGCCCATCGGCTGGCTGCCGTCCGCTTCTGCGATTCGATCATCGCCATCAGCGACGGCCGCATCGTCGAGCAGGGCACCCACCGCGAGCTCACCGCGCGCCCGGACGGCGTCTACGCCAAGCTGTGGCGTCTGCAGAACGAGAGCATGACAGGCTGAGCAACGAGCGATGACCGTGCTGCGCTTCGTCTTCCGGCTGATCGCCCTGGCCTTCCTCGCGGCGACCCTGGCCGCGCTCCTCTATGACGCGCGGCCGCTCTACGAGGCCCTCGCCGGCGGCGACTGGCGCGGCCTTCCCGTCCTGCTCAGCCTGTCGGAGGCGCTGTCGCGGCTGAGCCCCGATCTGCTCGCCGCCATCGACGCCCAGCTCGGCCGGCTGGTGCAGGCGGTGCCGGCCGAGTGGCGCCCCGAGGTCGCGCCCGGGCGCCTCCTCCATGTGCCGGCCGCCCCGGTCCTGGCCGGCACGGCCGCGCTCGCCTACCTGCTGGGGGGCCGCCGGGCCGCCCCGCGCGAGGCCGTAGAGGCCCGCCAGCCGGCGGCGCCACCTTCCTCTCCCGCCGAGCTGGGGAAGGAGGCGGCCTCGCCGTCGCCGGCCTCGCCCGCGCCCACCCGGCTTGCCATGCACGCGCGCGACCGCGAGTTCCTGCCGGCCGCGCTCGAGATCCTCGACACCCCGCTTTCGCCGCTGCGCGCCGCCTTCATGTGGTTCATCTGCGTCGCCTTCGCCTCGGCGCTGGTGTGGTCCTACTTCGGCTGGCTCGACATCCATGCGGTGGCCGCGGGCCGCATCCAGCCCGACGGCCGCTCCAAGCTGGTGCAGCCGTTCGAGCCCGGCAGGGTGGTCGCCATCCACGTCCAGAACGGAAGCCTGGTGGCGGCGGGCGACGTGGTGCTCGAGCTCGACCCGACCGAGACCTCGGCCGATCGCGAGGCGCTCTCGCGCGAGCTCGAGAGCATGCTGGCCGAGATCGCGCGCCGCCGCACCGCCATCGACGCCGTGGGGCTCGACGACCCCACGGGCGCCAGGATCGAGTTCCCCGCCGGCGTCTCCCCGGCCGTGGCCTCGCGCGAGGCGGCGTCGCTCGCGGCCGATCTGGCCCAGCTCGCCGGCCTGCGGCGCACGCTCTCGGGCCAGCTCGACGAGCGCCTCGCTCTGCGCGAGCGCCTCACCATGAGCGTGGCGGCCCGCGAACAGCTGGTGGCGACGCTCAAGGAGCGCGTCGACATGCGCAACACGCTGCGCGAGAAGGAGGTGGGCTCGCGCGCGGCCGTCATCGACGCGCTGCAGGAGTACCAGAAGGAGCTCACCACGCTGTCCGCCGAGCGCGGCCAGCTGCTCGAGGCGGCGGCGGCCGTGCGCTCCATCGAGCGGCGCATCTCCCAGAGCGGCACCGACTTCGTCGCCGAGCAGACCCAGCGCCTCACCGAGGCCGAGCGCCGCCGCGACCGGCTTGCGCAGGAGCTGATCAAGGCGCGCTCCAAGGACAGCCGCACCCGCCTCACCGCGCCCATCTCCGGCACCGTCCAGCAGCTCGCCGTCACCACCCTGGGCCAGGTGGTCACCACCGGCCAGCCGCTCCTCACCATCGTGCCCAAGGACGCGCCGGTGGAGATCGAGGCCATGATCCTCAACCGCGACATCGGCTTCGTCGAGCCGGGCCAGCCGGCCGTGGTCAAGGTCGAGGCCTTCCCCTTCACGCGCTACGGCACCCTCGACGGCACCGTCGTCAAGGTCTCGCGCGATGCGGTGGACGAGCGCGATGCCACCACGCTCGGCGATGCCGTGCAGGCCGCCCGTCCGCAGGGCTCCGGCACCGCCCCGCCGCGCCCGCAGAACCTTGTATTTCCCGCCACCGTCAAGCTCGCGCGCAGCTCGATCGTGGTCGACGGCAAGACCATTCCGCTCTCGGCCGGCATGGCGGTGACGGTCGAGATCAGGACCGGCGAGCGGCGCGTCATCGACTACCTGCTGGCGCCGCTGCGCGAGGTCCAGTCGGCGAGCGGCCACGAGCGCTGACCGCGATGCCTCAGCCGGCGCCCCGGACGGGAAGGCCGGCGGCGGCCGGCCGGGTGCCGGCTCCCGCGTCCGCGCCGAGGAGATGGAGCCGCGCCGCGGCGTAGCGCTCCAGCTCCGCACAGCCCCACGTGACCGTCCGGGCGCAGGAGGTAGACTGACTGGCGCGGGATCGCGGCCCCGGCCATCGCCGCGGCATTGTCCGCCTCGTCGGGGATCTCGTGCACGGCGAGCAGGTCAGCCGGCGGCGTCCCCGCCCCCGGCGGGATCGCGGGCCGCGTCCTCCCGTCAGCCCCAGATCCAGCCCTTGGGCAGCGGCATGTCGGCGAGCCAGACGAAGGCGGCGTGGAACGCCAGGGCGGCGGCGGCGGAGGTGGCGACGCTCTTCCACCACGGCCAGCCGGCCAGGAGTTGCAGCTCGGCCGCGAGGAACAGGAGGCAGGCGAGCGAGAACCCCAGCACCGGCGTGAGTGCCGCGAACCCGGCGAGCAGGACCAGCGTCAGCGCGAGGTGGAAGGTCCTGCCCCCACCGGCTGCGCCCGGCTCGCGCCGGGCGCCCGCCGCGTGCGGCCCGGCGCCGAGGAGGCGCCACAGGCCGCCCGCGATCATCAGAGCTCCGAGCGCCAGCAGGTAGCGGTCCGGGCCGATGGCGTCGAAATTGGCAACCTCGCGCGCCTGCTGCGAGATGCGCCAGCCGTCGGCGAGCGACACGGCGCCGAGCAGCATGAACAGGACCGCATGGGCGCGCTGCAGCAGCATCGAGTGGGCCCTTCGGCGTCCGTCTCCTTTCGCGCGGAAAGCGCTCCGCGCTCGCCCCGAGTGTACGTCGGCCGCCGCCCGCGTGTCGACCGACGTCAATTCCACCTAGCGGAATGGGATATCGTTTTCGGCGGGCCGGCCCCGCTGACGCATGGCGCCGCCGCCGGCGCCCGTGCTAGCAATTGGCCGGTGCGCGCACGAAGGCGCGCGCGGCAGACCGGCTTGCGGCAGTGGTCATCGGCGCACGGCACCCGGCGCCGACCATGCCGCGACTGAGGGAGAGACGCGCATGGATGTGGGCCTGTTGTCCGGTCTGGCCAACGCCATGACGCTCGGCAACATCGGCTTCGCCCTGGTCGGCTGCCTGCTCGGCACGCTGGTCGGCATCCTGCCCGGGCTGGGGCCCGCCTCGGCCATGGCGATCCTGTTGCCGATCGCCCTCTATCTGCCGCCGGTCGGCGCCATCATCATCATGGCCGGCATCTACTACGGGGCCATGTACGGGGGCTCCACCACCGCCATCCTGATGAACATTCCCGGCGAGGTCTCCTCCGTCATCACCGCCCAGGACGGCTTCGCCATGACCAAGGACGGCCGCGCCGGCGAGGCCCTGGCCATCGCCGCCGTCGGCTCCTACATCGCCGGCATCTTGGGCACGCTCGCCATCGCCGTGCTGGGCCCCAAGGTCGCCGACCTGGCACTGCACTTCGGCCCGCCCGAGTACTTCGGCCTGGTGCTGTTCTCGATGACGGCGCTCGTCAGCTTCGCCGGCCGCTCGATCATGGCCGGCCTGATGCTCGGCGTGTTCGGCATGTGGCTCGCCTCGGTCGGCACCGACCCCCTCACCGGCACCCAGCGTCTCAACTTCGGCTCGATGGAGCTGATGAAGGGGTTCGACATCGTGCCGGTCCTGATCGGCCTCTTCGGCATCGCCGAGGTGCTGACCAGCCTCGAGCAGAAGGTCGGGCAGATCTATTCCGGCCGGCTCGGCTCGGTGTGGTCGATGATCCCGCGCGGGGTCGAGCTCGCCCGCGGCCTTGCCGCCTCCGTGCGCGGGACCGTGATCGGCTTTCTTCTGGGGCTGCTGCCGGGCATGCTGCCGGCGCTCACGGCCTATCTCTCCTACGACGTCGAGCGGCAGATCTCGCGCACGCCGGAGAAGTTCGGCAGCGGCATGATCGAAGGGGTGGCGGCGCCCGAGGCCGCCAACAACGCCACCGCCATGGCGGGCTTCATCCCCCTGCTCTCGCTCGGCATTCCCACCACGCCCGCGCTCGCCATCCTGCTCGGCACGCTCATGATCAACGGCCTCACCCCCGGCCCCATGCTGTTTCAGCAGCAAGCCCTGCTGGTGTGGACGGTGATCGGCTCCATGCTCATCGCCAACACCGTGCTGCTCATGCTCAACCTGCCGCTGGTGGGGCTGTGGGCGCGCATCAGCCGCATCCCCTATCACGTGCTGGGGCCGATCGTGCTCGGTGTGTGCGTGGTGGGCGCATACGCGCCGCGCAACACCATGTTCGACGTGTGGGTGGCGATTGCCTTCGGCATCATCGGCTACGTCCTGCGCCGCCTCGAGATGCCGCTCGCCGTGCTGGTGCTGGGCTTCCTTCTGGGACCGCTGTTCGAGCAGTCGCTGCGCCAGTCGATCGCCATGCAGGGCACGCCTGCCATCTTCCTGACGCGGCCCATCCCGCTTGCGCTCATCGTCGGCGCCGTGCTGGTGCTGGCCGTGACGCTGTGGCTCAGGCGCCGCTCGCGCGCCCTCCAGGGCCTGATCGGCGAGAGCGTGAACCAGGGCTGACCTCACGATCCATCGCACAACCACGAAGGAGAAGACACATGCTGCGAACTGTGGTCCTTGCGCTCGCGACCCTCGCCCTGAGCGGGTCCATCGCCGGCGCCCAGGGCAAGTACCCGGCCAAGCCCATCGAGATCATCGTGCCGTTCGCGGCCGGCGCCTCCACCGACGCCAGCGCGCGCATCATCGCCCAGATGCTGGAGGCGCGCTGGCAGGTTCCGGTGAAGGTGGTCAACAAGCCGGGCGGCAACACCGTGCCGGCCGTGACCGAGGTGATGAGCGCCAAGCCCGACGGCACCGTCTTCCTCATGGACAACATCGCCTCGAGCGCCATGCTCGACACGGTGGTCAAGAACCTTCCCTACAGCGTGTTCGACCGCACCTTCGTGGCCGTGACCGCCTACACCCCGCTTATGTTCATCGTCCACACCGACTCTACCTTCAAGACGCTGAAGGACGCGGTCGATGCGCTCAGGAGCGACACGGCCAACTTCACCTGGACCTCGCTCGGCGGCGTCGGCGGCCAGGATCTGGCGTTCCGCCAGTTCTTCGCCGCCACCGGCGTCGACATCAACAAGGCGCGTGCCATCGCGCTCAAGGGCGGCTCGGAGGCCGTCACGCTCACGGCCGGCGGGCACGTGCGCCTCGGCACCGGCACCTGGAGCGCGGTCGCCGCTCCCTACAGCGCGGGCAAGCTGCGCGTGCTGGCCGTGTGCGGCGACGTGCGCTGGCCCGGCCTGCCCGACACGCCGACCACCAAGGAGGCGGGGCTGCCCGACGTCGATGCCCAGTACTGGATCGGCGTGTCCGGGCCGCCCAAGCTGCCAGCCGACATCGTCGCCACGTGGAACGCCGCCCTCAAGGAGCTGCTGGCCGACAAGGCCGTGCAGGAGAAGCTGCTCAACGGCGGCGTCCTCACTTCCTACCTCGACGCCGAGGCCATGCGGGCCAAGGTGGAGCGCGATCGCAAGGCCATCAAGACGCTCTTCCCCGGCTGACCGCCGTGCCGGCCGGAGGCTGCGGCTGGCGCGGCACCGGCACGGGGCGCGCGGCCTCGTGCCGGCCGCTCACTTGGCGATGCGCGGCGAGATCGGCTTGAAGATGCGCACGCCGTCGAGGCCGAAGAGGCCCGCGGTGAGGCGCCCGGCCGGAACGATGGCGATGCCCCGCCGCGCCGCCGAGCGGTCGAGGCCGGCGCTCTCGAGCCAGGTGACGCTGTCGGCGTAGGGCGCGGGCAGCTTGGCGCTCGTCTCCAGCACCAGCAGGTGGGCGTCCGGCGCCACCTCCGGCGTGTTGTCGATGCCGGCGAACAGGTTGCGGTGCCAGTTGGTGTGCTCCTTCTGCCATTCGCCCGTTGATGCGGGGCCGCCGTGGGCGCGGTACTCCTTGCTCTCGAACACCGCGGCCGAGGCTACGTCGTGCATGGCAAGCCACGGCGACGGGGTGGGTGTGATCGCCCGGAAGCGCTGGCTCGCACGGAAGCCGGGCACGTTGCGGATCAGCTTGGTGACGTGATCGAGATACCAGACGTGCCAGTCGCTCTCGCGCGCCGGGTTGCGGAAGTCCATTTCCACCATGTAGAGCATCGCTTCGCTCGCCTCGTCCTGTCGCCCCTGTAATGCCTGAGCTGGTGCAGCCTACGCCTGCCGCGCGCCTCCACCCAGTGCCTGCGCTGCCCGCCTCTCGCGGCCCTGCTCTGCGAGCGCCGCGTGCCGGCCGGCGAGCCGCCCCGAGACGAACGCCCGCGCCAGCTGGTGGCCGTGGCGGTAGAGCAGCAGGCCGCCCTGCCCGACCGAGCCGGATCGGACGCCCGCCAGCCCAGGCGCGCGCCGCCTCCCCGCGACGGCTATCGCCGCTCGCGCGGGCAGCAATGCTGCGCCTCCCGCGCCGGCGGTTGACTCGATCGGTAAGGGGTCTAGACTAAAAATGCATTCCGCTGATCGGAATACGTCATGACCGCTCTCTCGGCCAAGCTCGCCGCGCGCATCCTGGCGGTGGATGCCGCCGCCCTCGATGCTGCAGACCGCGCCCAGATCGCGCGCCTGCTCTTCGACGTCGCCGCCTGTGCCTACGGCGGCACGCGCCAGGAGACGGTTGCCGCGCTCACCCGCTGGGCGGCCCCCTATGGCGGGGCCGGCCGGGCCGGCCTGATCGGCTCGGGCCTGCGCGTGCCGGCCCCCGTGGCGGCCCTCGTCAACGGCACCGCCGCGCACAGCTACGAGCTCGACGACACCCACGACGCCTCCATGAGCCACCCCGCATCGGTGGTGGTGCCCGCGGCCCTGGCCGTGGCGGCCGAGTGCAACAGCAGCGGCGCCGACTTCGTGGCCGCCGTGGTGGCGGGCTACGAGGCCATGACGCGCGTCGGCATGGCGGCCAATGCGAGCCATGTCATCGAGTTCGGCTTCCACCCGACCGCGCTCTTCGGCGGCTTCGGGGCGGCCGCCGCGGCGGGCCGGCTCAGGGGCCTCGACGGCGCCGGCCTGTGCTGCGCCTGGGGCCACGTGCTGTCGATGGCCGGCGGCTCGATGCAGTTCTCCGACGAGGCGAGCGGCACCGCCGTCAAGCGCGTGCACGCGGGCTACGCTGCCCAGCAGGGTGTGCTCGCTGCCGAGCTGGCCCACGCCGGCATCGGCGCCCCGCAGCGTGCGCTCGAGGGCAAGTACGGTTTCCTCGAGCTGTTCGGGCGCGAGGCGCGCCCCGACCTCCTCGACGCGGACCGCGAGCGCCTCGCCATCCACGACATCAGCTTCAAGCCCTACGCCTGCTGCCGCCAGTTCCACTCGATGATCGACGGGCTGCGCATCGCCACCGCCGGCTTCGCCGACACCCGATCGATCCGGGCGATCACGGTGCGCGGCCCCCGCGTGCTCGCCGACCAGCACATGCTGCGCCGGCCGGCCTCGCCGATGGCGGCGCAGTACAGCCTGCCGTTCGTGGTGGGAGCGACGCTGGAGCTGGGCCCGATGCGCTACGACGCCTATGCGCCCGAAAACCTCGACAATCCTGCCATCCTGCGCTGGGCGGACATGGTCGAAGTGGGCTACGACGCCGGCCTGCAGGCCCAGTACCCGGCGCATTTCGGCACCGAGGTGGAGGTGCGCTTCGCCGACGGCAGCACGCGCAGAGAGCGCGTGCTCGACAGCCTGGGCACGCCCGCGCACCCCTTCACCTGGCAGCAGCTGCGCGAGAAGGCGCAGGCGCTCACCGCCCAGTGCCGCCGGCCCCTCGACCTCGATCGGCTGCAGGAGACGGTGGAGAGGCTTGCCGGCGCCCCCGACGTGGCGGCGCTCGACCGCCTGCTCGTGGGAGAGCCACCCGGCGCCTTCCAAACCGCCAGGGGCACGGTCCCCAGCACGCGGCCGGCGGCGTGAGCGGGAGTCCTCGGATGTCGCTTCCCGCCGGCCCTCCCCTGCCGCTCTCGGGCGTGCGCGTCGTCGACTTCAGCCGGCTGCTGCCCGGGCCCTGGTGCACGCAGACGCTGGGCGACCTCGGCGCCGACGTGATCAAGGTCGAGCAGCCGGAGATCGGCGACTACAGCCGATTCAACCCGCCGATGTACAAATCGGTCAGCGCCTACTTCAACAGCGTGAACCGCAACAAGCGCTCGATCGTGCTCGACCTGGCGGACGAGGAGGACAGGCGGGTGGCGATGGAGCTGGCGGCCCGCGCCGACATCATCGTGGAGTCGTTCCGGCCCGGCGTGCCCGAGAAGCTCGGCATCGACTATGCCTCGGTGGCGCGCGCCAATCCGGCGGTGATCTATTGCTCCGTCACCGGCTTCGGCAACCGGTCGGCGCTCGGCCGCGTCCCCGGCCACGACCTGTCGATCCAGGGCGTGGCGGGCACGCTCGGCAAGCACCTCGCCCCCGGCAAGGCGCCGCCCATGCCGACCTTCCAGGCCGCCGACTTCACCGGCGCGGCGTTTGCCACCATCGGCGTGCTCGCCGCCTACGTCCGCCGCGCCGCAACGGGCGCCGGCTGCTACCTCGAGATCCCCATGTACGACAGCCTGGTCAGCGTCTCCAACGTGGCGTTGTCGGGCGCCCTGGCGCGGCTCGCCGGCTACTCCGGCAAGCCGGAGATGGAGCCCTGGGGCCGCAACCCGCGCTACAACGTCTATCCCACCCGCGATGGCAAGTACGTCACGGTATGCCTGCTCGAGTACCGCGGCTGGAAGCGCTTCTGCGACTACATCGGCCGCAGCGAGCTCGCCCCCGAGGAGAGCTGGGCCGACCGCCACACCGATCATGCCGACCGCGCCGATGCCTTCCGGGCCGCGATCTCCGCTTTCTGCCTGGCCCACGACCGCGACGAGCTGGCCGACATGATGCGGAAGGCCGAGATCGCCATCTGCCCGGTCTACACGATCGACGAGGCGATTGTCTCCGCGCACGCGATTGACCGCGGCATCGTCGACTTCATGGAGCATCCCGCCGACGGCCCCATCCCCTATCTGCGCGATCCCCTGTTCTGGGCCGGTCTCACCGATCCCATCCGCCTTCCCTCCCCCGACCTCGACGAGCACGGCGCGGAGATCCGCGCCGAGCTCGCCGGCCCCCGTCCTCCCCCGCCCCGCCACGAGGGCTGACGAGCATGCCGGAGAGCGCGCGCGAGGGGAGGCCGTCGCCGGAAGCTGGTGCGCTCTCCGGTGCGCTCGTGGTCGAGCTCGGCAGCCGCATCGGCGCGGGCGTGTGCGGGTCCCTGCTCTCCCAGCTCGGCGCCACCGTCGTCGCGGTCGAGCCGGCCGGCGCGGCAGCGGGCAAGTGGCGCCGGCGGGCGTGCTTCATGGCCGGCAAGCTCAGTCTCGCCGCCGACCTCGATGCGCCGTCGGACCGCGATCTGCTGCGCGATCTCATCGCCCGCTGCGACGCCCTCATCGTGTCGAGCGACGTCGACGGGCCCGGGGAGCGGGTCGTGCCGGCCGGCATCGAGGCCGGCGCCGTCGTCTGCGACGTGACCGCCTACGGCGCCACCGGGCCGCTCGCCGGGCAGGCGGCCTCCGAGTGGCACATCCAGGCGGTCTCCGGGATCGTGGAGACCACCGGCATGCTCGAGGGCGCGCCCGTCCCCGTGCCGCTGCCCATCGTCGAGTTCATGACAGGCGTCCATGCCGCCGCCGCCACCGTCGCCGCCCTGCGCGTCGCCCGTGCGGGTGGGGGCGGCCAGCGCATCGACATGGCGCTCTACGACTGCGCGTTCTCGGCCATGGCCACCTTCCTGCCGCGGCCTCTCGCCGGCAGCAGCGAGCCCATCCGCCGCGCCGGCAACCGCCACGCCATGATCGCGCCGTGGAACGTCTACCGGGCGCGCGACGGCTGGATCCTGATCTGCGTCGGCAGCGACGCGCAGTGGCAGCGCCTGTGCGACATCATGGGCCGCGCCGAGCTGGCGGCGGCCCCCCACCTCGGGCGCACGCCGGGCAGACTCGCCCGCGCCGCCGAGGTCGACGGGCTGGTACAGGCCTGGGTCGGCGGCCGCACCATCGGGGCGTGCGTGGACGCCCTCAATCGCGCACAGATCGCGTGCGGGCCGATCGTGCGCATCGACGGCTACCCGCGGGAGCCCAACCTCGAGCACCGCGGCATGATCCGCCGCCTGCACGACCCCGTCTCGGGCATCGACGCGGTGCTGCCGGGCTCGCCGCTGCGCATGAGCCGGTCGGACGGCCGCGCACCCGAGCGCATTCCCGCGCCCGGCGTCGACCGCGAGGCGGTGCGCCGGCTCGCAACCGAAAGGCCGCCGCCCCCCGGCCGTCGGCGCCCCGGCGCGGCGACGCCCGCGCTGGCCGGCATCCGCATCGTCGAGATCGGGCACTATACCACCGTGCCCCTCAGCGCACGGCTTCTCGCCAGCCTGGGCGCCGAGGTGATCAAGGTCGAGCCGCCCGAAGGCGAAGCGACCCGCGACTGGCCGCCGACCCAACACGGCCAGGGCTACTTCTTCACCTACACCAACTCGGACAAGCGCAGCCTGGTGCTCGACCTGCGCCGCGAGGCCGACGCCGCCGCCCTGCGTGACCTGATCGCGACCGCCGACGTGCTGATGGAGAACCTGCGGCCGGGGGCGCTGGCGCGCCGCGGCTTCTCGCCGGAGGCCCTCGCAGCCCTCAACCCCGCGCTGATCTACTGCAGCATCTCCGGCTTCGGCGCCCATTCGCTCTACGCCGGCCGGCCTGCCTACGACAGCGTGGTGCAGGCCATGTCGGGGATCATGGACGTGGTGCGCTCACAAGGCGTGCCGGTCAAGACCGGCATCTCCTCCGCCGATCTCCTGGGCGCGCAGATGGGCGTGCTGGCGGTGCTGGCGGCGCTCGCCTGGCGCGACCGCACGGGCCAGGGCCAGTCGATCGACCTCTCCATGCAGGACATCGCGGCTTGGCTCACGCAGATGGCATGGGACGCGCCCGCGCAGGCAGCCGAGCCGCTGTCCCTGCTCGCCTGCAGCGACGGCTACGTGCTCGTCGAGGCCGGGAGCGAAAAGGCTGACGCGCTGGCACACGAGGCGCCGGGCGGGCAGCCCTGCGCGGCGGCCGGCCTCACGCGGCGCGAGGCGGCGAGGCGCCTCACCCGGCTTGGTGCGCCCGCCGCCCCGGTGCTCACCGTGCACGAGATGCTGGCCGAGCCGCACACCGCCGCGCGGCGGCTGTGGTTTCCCGTGACCGCGGGCAGCGGCACCTGGCCCCTGCTCGCAAGCCCGCTCCGCCTGCTCGGCACCCCGCCCGCGGTGCGCACGCCGATGCCGGAGCTCGGCCGCGACAACCCCGCCATACTCGGTGCCCTGCGCAGGGCGTAAGGAGGGCCGACGGTTCCATGGCATCGCATCTGTTCTCGCCTTTCCGACTGCGCGGGCTGGAGCTTGCCAACCGCATCGTCGTCTCGCCCATGGCGCAGTACTCGGCGGTGGAGGGGTGCGCCGGTCCCTGGCACCTGATGCATCTCGGCAGCATGAGCATCTCGGGCGCCGGCCTCCTCGTCATCGAGGCCACTGCGGTCGAGCGCGACGCGCGCCTGAGCCCCGGCGACCTCGGCCTGTGGAGCGACGAGAGCGAGGAGGCGCTGGCGCCGGTCATCGCCTTCTGCCGCAAGTACGGGGCCGCGCGCATCGGGCTGCAGCTGCAGCACGCTGGGCGCAAAGGGTCGGTGACGGTGGCCTGGGAGCGGCAGCGGCAGATTCCGCAGCACCGCGGCGGCTGGCCCATCTACAGCGCCGACGCCATCCCCTACCCGGAGCGCGCCCTGCCCATCGTGCTCGACAAGGCCATGATCGCCGGGCTCCTGCAAAGCTATGCTGCCGCCGCCCGCCGCGCCGACCGCCTGGGCATCGACCTGATCGAGATCCACGCCGCGCACGGCTATCTGCTCCACAACTTCCTCTCCCCCCTCAGCAACCGGCGCCGGGACGAGTATGGCGGCGACCGCGAGGGGCGCATGCGCTTCGTCCTCGAGGTGTTCGAGGCGGTGCGCGGGGCCTGGCCCGCGCACAAGCCGGTGGGCGTGCGCATCTCGGCCTCCGACTGGGTCGACGGCGGCTGGACGCCGGATGACAGCGTGGTGCTGGCGCAGCGCCTGAAGGCACTCGGCTGCGACTACGTCACCGCCTCGAGCGGCGGCGCCGTGCCCGAGCAGAGGATCGCCGTCGGGCCCGGCTACCAGGTGCCGTTCGCCGAGCGCATCCGCCGCGAGGCGGAGATCGCGACCATGGCCGTGGGCCTCATCGTCGAGCCGAGGCAGGCCGAGGCGATCCTGGCCGCGGGCAGCGCCGACCTGATCGCGCTCGGCCGGGCCATGCTCTACAATCCGCGCTGGCCGTGGCACGCGGCCGCGGAGCTGGGCGAGGAGGCCTTCTATCCGCCGCAGTACGAGCGCGCCCACCCCTCGATGCGCCGCGGCGACTTCTTCAGGATCGCGCGCCAGTCCTGAGCGGCTTCCGCGGCCGTTACCCTTTGCCGGTCTCTCCGCCGCGGCCGGCGAAGCGCGCGGCAGCGCCGCGCAGCAGCTGAACGTAGGCGCGCGTCTTGGCCCGCACGAAGCGCACCTTGGGGACCGTCAGCGCCAGCGAGCCCAGCAGCTCGCCCGGCGCCGACTCGAGCGGCACGGCGATGCCCACCGAGTCGGGCAGCTTCTCGCCCTCCGTGACGGCAAAGCCGTCCCGCCGCACCGCGGCGAGCCGCTCGAAGAAGGCGGCGCGCGCGAGCCGGCGCCCGCCCACCGGCGACGGCCGCGCGTTGGCGAAGGCTGCCGCCTGCTCCTCCTCGCTCAGGAAGGCCAGGATGGCCAGGCCGGTTGCGCCCCACTCGGGCGACACCGGCTGGAAGAGGTCGATGCGGAAGCGCAGGGAATGCGGGCTGTCGCTCTTGGCCACGTAGGCCACGCCGTGCTGCGCCGGCTGGTAGGCGGCAAACAGCGCCGTCTCGCCCGTCTCGCGCGCCAGCTCGTCGAGGATCGGCTGCACCAGCGACGCCGTCGACGCCTTGCGCGCCACCACGTTGGCGAGGCGGAAGAACTCGGCCCCGATGCCGTAGCGCCGCTTCACCTTCTCCTTCTGCACGAAGCCCGCCTCGAGCAGGAGGTCGAGCAGCCGGTGCGAGGTGCTCATCGGCAGGTGCAGGGCGTCCGCCACGTCCTTGACGCCGACCGTGCCCTTCGCCTCGGCGATCACCCGCAGCACGGACAGCGTGCGCGCAACCGTGCCGGTCGTCTCGGTCATCATCCGCCTCCAGCTTGCCGCCGCAGCCGCGGGTCGAGCAGGCCCGAGACCCGGCGCGCGTAGTGCATGACGGTGGCGGCGGTCCTGTCCAGGCGGTCGTTGCGCCAGCGGAAGGAGGGAATGGTGACCACCACGGAGCCCACCACCTCCCCCTTGGGGCCGAACACCGGTGCGCCGATACCGGTGGCGGCGCCCTGCACGCGCTCGCTGCGCGAGGTGGCATAGCCGCGCTTGCGTATGAGGCGGATCTGCCGGCGGAGCTGGTCGGCGTCCACCAGGGTGTGTTCGGTGAGCCGTGGCAGCGGCTTGCGCAGGAACCGTTCGATCTCCGCGTCGGGCAGGAAGGCGAGGATCGGCTTGCCGCTGGCGCCGGCATGGATGCCGTCCCGGGTGCCGACGGCGAAGTCGTAGCCCAGGGGATGGGGTCCGCGCTCGACGACGGCCATCACCTTGGTGAAGGTCTTGGGCTCGTAGAGCGTGAAGGCGCAGGTCTCCCCCAGCTGCGCGGCAAGCTCGGCTATGATCGGTCGCACCCGGTCCGTGAGCGAGCCCGAGCCCAGCACCTGGGTGGCGAAGCGGATGCCCTCCACGCCGATGCCGTATACGCGGGCCTCAGCGTCGTAGGCCACCATGCCGTCCTGGGCCATGAGCTGGAGCAGCCGGTGGACGGTCGACACGTTGAGCCCGGTCTCGTCGGCGAGCTGCTGCACGCCCACGGGCTCGCCGCGCTCGGCGAGGCGGCGCAGGATCGTGAAGGCCTTGACCACCGGGCTGCTCGGCACGGCCACGATACCGTTCTTCGGAATTCCATCCCGCCTGGCAAAAAGTATGCGCTATGCTCCCCAGCGTCAAACGCAGCCTGGATGCAAAGAGCGAGGCAGCGATGAGCCAAGCATCGATCCTGGTGCGCCGGGAGGGGCCGGCCCAAGTCATAGCCCTGAACCGGCCCGAGCGCCGCAACGCCATCAGCCTGCAAATGATGGCCGACATCATCGCCGCGGTGGCCGAGGCCGGGGAGGACGCGGCGGTGCGCGCCCTCGTCATCACCGGCGGACCCGACTTCTTCTCGGCCGGGGCCGACCTGACGGAGGCCGCCGAGGTGAGGAGCCCGGCCGACGGGCTGCGCTACTTCGGCAGCCTGCACCGGCTCACCGCCTCCCTCGAGTCCTGCCCCAAGCCGGTGATCGCGGCGATCGAGGGCTTCTGCATCACCGGCGGTTGCGAGCTGGCGCTCGCCTGCGATCTCAGGGTCGCGGGCGAGGGCGCGAGCTTCGCCATCACCAGCTCCCGCATCGGCACGGTTGCAGGCGCGGGCGGCACCCAGCGCCTGCCGCGCATCGTCGGCATGGCCAACGCGCTCGAGCTCCTGTTCTCAGCCGAGCCCATCGGCACCGCCGAGGCGTTCCGCATCGGACTCGTCAATCGCAGGACCGAGCGGGGCGGTGCGCTGCGCGAGGCGCTGGCGATGGCGGCCGTGTACGCCGAGCGCGCGCCGCTGAGCCTGGCCTTCGCCAAGCAGGCGGTGCGGCGCGGCATGCAGATGGACCTCGCCTCCGGCCTCGATCTCGAGGCCTTCATGGCGACCTGCATCTACGGCACCGATGACAAGCGCGAGGGCATCTCCGCGTTTCTCGAGAAGCGCAAGGCCGCGTTCAAGGGCAAGTAGCGCTCCGGCGGGGTGGCGCGGCTCACCTGCGAATTGACAAGGTGCACGCGGCTATCCCACAGTGCTTGAAAACGAATTCCGGTTGGCGGAATGCGCCGTCGGCACGGTGAAGCGGAGCAGGAGCGCGCGGTGAGCAGCAGGCCGGATCGGACGCAGGTGCCGGAGGGAGCGCCCGCCGACGCGCGCGCCCCCGCGCTGTCGGGGCTGCGTGTTCTCGATCTCACGCAGGTCCTCTCCGGACCCTTCTGCACCCAGATGCTGGGCGACCTCGGCGCCGACGTCATCAAGGTCGAGGGGCCGCAGGGCGACATCGCGCGCAGCATGCCGCCGCACTTCCTCGGCTCCGACAGCACGTATTATCTCGCCATCAACCGCAACAAGCGCTCCATCATCGTCGACCTCAAGAGCCCGGCAGGCGTCGGCATCGTGCGCAGGCTGGCGCTGGCGAGCGACGTCGTCGTCGAGAACTTCCGCCCCGGCGTGTGCGAGCGGCTCGGCCTGTCGCCGGCCGCGCTGCGCGGCGAGAAGCCCGCCCTCATCTGGTGCTCCATCAGCGGCTTCGGCCAGACCGGCCCCTACCGCAGCAAGCCCGCCTACGACATCACCGTGCAGGCGCTCTCCGGCAGCATGAGCCTGACCGGCGAGCGCGACGGCCTCAGCGTGCGCGCCGGCATACCCATCGCCGACCTGGCGGCCGGCATGTACGCCGCCACCGCGGTGCTGGCCGCCCTGCACCGGCGAGCGGCCACCGGTCGCGGCGAGGTGATCGACATCTCCATGCTCGACTGCCAGGCGGCGATGCTGTGCTACCAGGCGGCGAGCTACCTGCATTCGGGGCAGGTGCCGGGCCGGCAGGGCCGCGAGCACGATTCCATCGCCACCTACCGCACGTTCCGGGCCAAGGACGGCATCGAGCTGGTGATCGCGGCCCTCACCGAGCGCATGTGGGCGGCGCTGTGCGACGTGCTGGGTTGCGGCGAGCTGGTGCAGGATCCGCGCTTTACCACCACCGCCGGGCGCTCCGCCAACCGGGCCGAGCTGTGGCCGCTGCTCGAGCAACGCTTCCTCGCCCGCACGGCGGACGAGTGGATGGCGGCCCTCGACGCCGCCGGGGTGCCGGTCGGGGTGGTCAACGGGATCGACCGGGTGGTCGCCGATCCGCAGATCGCGCACCGGGGCATGGTTTTGGAGCTCGCGGCCGGCGACGGCCGCCGAACGCGGGTGATGGGCGACCCCTTCTTCATGCAGGAGTCGCGCCGCCGCCAGCATTCGTTTCCTCCCGTCGCGGGCGAGCACACGCACGCGGTGCTGCGCGAGGTGCTCGGCCTCGACGAGGGCGAGATCGCGGGGCTGATGGAGGCGGGCGCCGTGCGGCAGGCCGGCCGCACAGGGGCGCGCCTGAGGGCAGACTGAGGAGCCGACGCATGGACTTCCAGCTCACCAGCGAGCAGCGGATGATCCAGGACTCGACCCGGCGCATGGTCGAGCGCGACATCCAGCCCGTGCTCGACGCGCACGACCCCGACCAGCCGCTACCCAAGGAGGTAATGCGCGGGCTGCTGCAGGTGTGCGCCGGGCAGGGGCTCACGAGCGCGCGCGTGCCGCAGTCGGCGGGCGGAGCGGGCCTGCCGGCGCTCACCTACGGCCTGATGTTCGAGCAGCTTCCCCCCGTCGTCGGCTTCGCCCTCGTCGGCCAGGAGGCCACGGCCGCGCGCATCGCCCTCGAGAGCTCGCCCGAGCAGCGCGAGCGCCTGCTGCCCGACATCATCGCCGCGCGCAAGATCGCCTGCACCGGCTCGACGGAGCCCGACGCCGGCTCCGACCACCGCGGCGTCAGGACCCGGGCCCGCGCCGACGGCGAGCACCTGGTCATCGACGGCCGCAAGATGTGGATCACGAACGCCAGCATTTGCGACGTGATCAACGTCACGGCGCGGCTCGGCGGGGCGGACGACGGCGAAGGCGGGCTGGTGCGCGTGGTCGTGGACCGGGAGGAGTCGCCTTTCGAGACCTCCAGGACGCCGTGCCTGGGCTTCTGTCAGGGCCATCTGGGGGAGGTGTTGTTCGCCAGCTGCCAAGTGCCGAGGCGCAACCAGCTCGGCCGGGTCGGCGATGCCGCGCGCGTGCTCACGCTCACCTGGCTCGCCAACCGCCCGCTGTTCGGCCTGATGGCCACCAACATGGCGCAGCGGGCGCTCGATGCCGCGCTCCAGTACGCCGGCGGGCGCAGCCAGTTCGGCCGCCCGATCGCCTCCTACCAGCTGGTGCAGGAGCTGCTTGCCGACATATCGTCCGCCGTCACCACCAGCCGGTTGCTGTGCTACTACGCGCTCGACGCCATCGACAACGGCGAGCGCGCCAACGGCGTGTCGGCCATGGCCAAGCGCTACGCGCTGGCCGCCTGCCAGCGCGCCATATCGATGGCCATGGAGGTGCACGGGGCGATGGGCATCAGCCGCGAGCTCGGGCTGGAACGGCTCTATCGCGACTGCCGCATGCTGCCGATTCCCGACGGCACCAACCAGATCCTCACCCTCATCGAGGGCCGCGAGCTGACCGGCATCTCCGCCTATCGCATGTGACGGACGAGGCTTGCCGATGCGGCAGGCGGCGGCGATGGAGAACCCCGCCTCGGCGGCCCCCCACGCCGGCGTCATCACGGCCATTGAGGGGCTGGCGGGTCATGGGCCTGCAGGCCCGGCCGGCAACCGTCGGGTTGACGGCGACGATCATCGCCTCCGCCGCCGGAACCGGCCTCTTGTCGCGGGACGCCTCTGCTGGCTGCCCCTTGACATCTAAATTTCTAGTGGTATGGATGTTGCGTGATGGGACGGAGACAACAGCAGGAGCAACGGGCCGCGGATGCCTTGGCGGCGCTCGGCAACCGCACGCGCCTGCGCATCTTCAAGCTGCTGGTGCGCGCCGGGCGTAGTGGCGCGAACGTCGGCACCATCCAGCGCGTGCTCGACATCCCCGCCACCACCCTTGGCCACCATCTCGGCACCCTGGCGAGGGCCGGCCTCGTCCACCAGGAGCGTCGCAGCCGGGAGGTCATCTGCACGGCCAACTATAAGGCTGTCAACGAGGTCCTGGAGTACGTCCGCGAGGAGTGCTGCGCCGGTCTCGACGCCGCCCAGGCGAGCGGAGAGGAGGCTGCGTGAGCCCCTTTTTTGCCCCAATATACCTAGAATGCTAGAGGAGTAGACCTATGTCGATCCAGGCGTTGTTGGCGGAGGCCCGCGGAGGGGCCGTGCGGCTCGATCCGGCTGCACTCGCCATTGTCCTCGCATTTGCCGTTCTCGCCGTCGCGGCTCCCTCCCAAGTCGCAACGACGGCCGCATTCACCGCCAAAGCCGTCTGGAGCGTGCTGCCGTTCTTCGCCTTGTCGATCGCTCTCACCGCCTACGCCAAGGCGACCGGCGCGGAGAACCTGATCGCACGAGCGTTCTCGGGGCGCCCCGAAACCATGGTCGTGCTTGCCAGCCTCATGGGCGCCCTGTCCCCGTTCTGCTCCTGCGGCGTGATCCCCGTGATTGCGGCGCTGCTCGCAACCGGCGTACCCCTGGCGCCGGTGATGGCCTTCTGGCTGGCTTCGCCGCTCATGGACCCCTCAATGTTCTTCATCACCGCCGGCATCCTGGGCGCCCCCTTTGCCGTCGCCAAGACGCTTGCCGCCGTCGGTGTCGGGTTGCTCGGCGGTTTCGGTGTGCTGGCGATGCAGCGCGCGGGCATGCTTGCCGGCCAACCGCTGCGCGAAGGTGTCGGCAACGGCGGCTGTGCCGGCTCGAAGATCCGCAACCCCAAGGCGGTCGTGTGGCGCTTCTGGAGCGAGCCCGCGCGCAGCGGAGCCTTCTGGGCCAATGCGCGCCAGAACGCACTGTTCCTCGGCAAGTGGCTGACGCTGGCCTTCGTGCTGGAAAGCCTCATGGTCGCCTACGTCCCCAGCGATCTCGTCGCAGGCATCGCCGGCGATGGCGGCCCACTCTCCATCCTGCTGGCCACTCTGGTCGGCGTCCCTAGCTACCTCAACGGCAACGCCGCCCTGCCTCTGGTCGGCGGTCTGATGGAGAAGGGCATGGCGCCTGGCGCGGCCATGGCATTCCTGGTCGGCGGCGGCGTGACCTCCATTCCTGCGGCCATGGCCGTATGGGCCGTCGCCCGGCGCGGCGTCTTCGTCGCCTACCTGCTGCTCGCCACGCTGGGAGCTCTGCTCTCGGGGATGGTGTTCCAGGCCGTTGCCGGTTGAGCTTCGTCAAGGGCGGCCGCAGCCGGCATCGCCAATCTTCGGGTCGTCTCCCATCCGAGGTGCGTTCATGACCATGCTCCTGGCCTCGGCCGCCCAACGACTGAACAGCTCATGCTTCTGCATCACGCTCGACCGCGAGGGTCTTCACGCCGCCATGGAGCGAGAGGCCCGCGACCCCACGTTCTCTGCGCGCTACGTACGGCAGCGCGAGCACCTCTTCTCCAACGTTCCGGTTTTTCATTCCACGCGCGACCTGGAGACGATGTCCGGCGTTGTCCGGATGATCGAATCGGCATCGCGCCTGACCGCCTTCCAGAGCGCAGTGTTGCGCTGGGCCCCAGAGATCGCGCGCTTCGACCCGGGACCGCGCGGCGTCTTCATGGGCTATGACTTTCATCTCGGCCCTGACGGTCCGAAGCTTATCGAGGTCAACACCAACGCCGGCGGCGCCTTCCTCAATGCCCTCCTCGCCAGGGCTCAGCGCGCCTGCTGCCGCGAGGTCGAACTTGCGTTCCGACTGCCGCTGGTCGCCGACTTCGATGCCCAGCTCGTGCACATGTTCCAATCCGAGTGGGCAACACAGCGCGGGCAGGGCACGCTGGGACGCATTGCCATTGTCGATGATGATCCGGAGAGCCAGTACCTGTTCCCCGAGTTCCTGCTGGCCCGCGAGGCGTTCCGCCGCAACGGCATCGACGCCGTGATCGCAGACGCCTCCTCGCTTCGCTATGCCGAGGGACGGCTGTGGGCCGGCGAGGCGGCAATCGACTTGGTTTACAACCGGCTGGTGGACTTTTCACTGCAGAGCCCGGCTCACGCCGCTCTGCGGGCAGCCTATCTCGACGGCGCCGTGGTGGTGACGCCGAACCCTCGCAACCACGCACTCCTCGCCGACAAGCGCAACCTCGTCCTGCTCTCCGATCGTGGCTCTCTCGAGAGCCTCGGATTGCCGGGCGATATGGCGGAGGGGGCAGACCGCATCCCGCGCACCGTTCATGTGTCGCCGGCGAACGCCGCCGACCTTTGGGAGGCCCGCAGACGGTACTTCTTCAAGCCTGCAACGGGCCATGGTGCTAAGGCCGTCTATCGCGGAGAGAAGCTTACTCGCAGCGTGTGGCGAGAGATCGCTGCCGGCGGGTACGTCGCCCAGGAATTTGCCCCACCGGGTGAGCGCATGATTGAGCTTGAGGACGCGCGCCAGCTGCGCAAGAGCGATGTCCGCCTGTTCACCTACGACGGCAGCGTCCTGTTGGCCGCGGCGCGGCTGTATCAGGGCCAGACAACCAACTTCCGCACGCCTGGCGGAGGATTTGCGCCCGTCTTCTTCTTCTGATCATTCACCGCGCGGGTTCTGTGGCGGGCCCGTGACGCCAAACGCCTTCGTTTGACCTCCTCTGGCTCGCCAGCTGTCGCTGAATGCAGCTGTTGTTGCCGCACGAGTCTCGCCCGAGAGGCTGATCGCCGCCGGCGCACATATCCGTGATGGAAGGCCGGCGGCTCAATGCTGCCGCTCAATTTCCACAATCTCTCCCCTCGCGCGGCCGTGTTCTGATGACGTTCCCCGAACCGGAACGATGACCTCCACGCGACGTTTCCGCATCTGTGCGCTTCGGGCACTCGCCCAAGTCCCGCCGCCGGCCGTCGCGTCCGCGACGCCTGAGCGGCTCACGGACAGTCGCACGCTTCACCTCACTGTCGATCGCCTGGTGCCACGCTCGCGCACGGAGGTTGCGTCATGACTCTCCACCTGCAAGGCCATTTGGTCCTCATCGCCGAGGATCAGGCGCTGATCGCCCTCGACATCCGAGACGCGGTGCGGAATGCCGGCGCATCGGCGCTCGTGGCGGCGACCCTGAAGGACGGATTGCGGTTTGCGGAGCATCCGCAGCTGTCCGCGGCCGTCCTCGACGTCGCGCTCGGCGCGGACGATTGCTCGCCCCTGTGTGAGCGCCTCTCTGAACGGCGCATCCCGTTCGTGATCTCGACGGGATACAGTGCGATCCCCGCTTCGTGCGCCGAGGGCGTAGTCATCTCCAAGCCGGCCCTGCCGAGCACTCTGGTCGCCGCGCTGGCGAGAATGCTCCGATAGCGAGGCGAGCGGGCCCGCGCGAAAGAGGCTCGGGACGGGCGCGGTATTTCCGGCACGCAAGGGGCGCCGCGCCCTCACCCGGGCCTCCTCGCCGCCGGCGGCGAGGAGGGGAGCGCGGCGGCGTGCGCGATGGCCGCGGCGAGGATGTCGAGGGCCTGGAGCATCTCGGCTTCCGTAATGGTGAGGGGCGGGGTGAGGGTGAGCACGCTGCCCATGGTGGTCTTGAACGACAGGCCGCGATCGAGCGCCGCGTACATGGCCGCCTCGGCGAGATCGGGCGCGGGCTCCCCGCCTGCCCGATCGCGCACCAGCTCGACGCCCAGCACCAGGCCGCGGCCGCGCACGTCGCCGATGACGGGCAGGCGCCCCTGCAGCTCGCGCAGGCGCTCGAGCGCCACAACGCCGATCCGCGCCGCGTTCTCGGCCAGGCCCTCGTCCTCGATGATCTCGATGGTGGTGAGGGCGGCGCGCGCCGTCACCGGGTTCTTCTCGTGGGTGTAGTGGCCGAAGGCCCAGTCCGCGCCCACATCGAGCGCGGGCCGCGCCAGCACCGCGGCAATGGGAAGAATGCCCCCGCCGAGCCCCTTGCCGAGCACCAGGATGTCGGGTGCCGCGCCCTCGTGCTGGCAGGCGAACATCTTTCCCGTCTTGCCGAGGCCGGTGGGGACCTCATCGAAGACGAGGAGCGTGCCGTGCCGGTCGCAGGCCCGCCGCACGAGCGCCCAGAACCCCGGCGGAGCGACGTAGGGCACCGCCCGCATCGGCTCGGCGACAAGGCAGGCGATGTCGCCCTCGCGCTCGAGAACATACTCGAGCATGGCGGCGCAGGCCGCACCGGAGGCCTCGGCGCTGGTCGTGCCGTAGGGACAGCGGTAGCCTCCGAAGGGAGCGACATGCACCGCGCCGGCGACCAGCGGAGCCGCCGGGCCGGAGCGGAAGAGCGCCTCGCCGGAGAGCGCCGAGGCGCCGATGCCGGCGCCGTGGAAGGCATCCCAGAAGGAGAGCGTCTTGTGGCGGCCGGTGGCAGCGCGGGCGAGCTTGACGGCGACCTCGACGGCGTCGGAGCCGCCGGTGGTGAGGAGCACCTTGGCCGGGCCGAACGGGGAGATGTCGGCGAGCTTCCGCGCCAGCGCCACGGCCGGCGCGTTGGCATAGCGGCGGGGCGCGAAGGGCAGCGCGTCCATCTGCTCGGCGATGGCCCGCTTGAGCCGCGGGTGGCCGTAGCCGATGTGGTGAACGTTGTTGCCGTGGAAGTCCATGTAGCGGCGGCCCGCCACGTCCTCGATCCAGATGCCCTCGGCCTTGGCGATCGCGTTGAGGCAGGGGGTGGAGACCGACTGGCGCAGGAAGTGGCGCTCGTCCTCGGCGAGCAGCGCCCGCGTCGCGGCATCGAGCGCGGCCGCCTGCCAGGCGGCGCGGCGGGAGGTGAGATTGGTGTCCCCCTCGGACTGGGGGACGGCGGGTGTCCTCATCGCAAGCTCCACTCTCCCCTCTCGCTCGTTGTGAGAGGGCTGGCTGAGGGCAGACGCCCGACTCGGCGCCTGTCGCCAGCCTTCACCCTAACTCTCAACCCGCGTAGGGGGGAGAGGGACCGGCCCGGCAGGGTCAGCGCCGGCGCCAGGCCTGGAGTCTGCCGAACACCAGGCGGTCGAGGACGAAGTGGAGCACCTTGGCGGCCAGCGCCGTCAGCACGATGAGCGTAGCCATGGCGGCAGCCGCGGCGGTGGCCCCGGCCTCGTCCATGTGCACAATCGAGATCGACGCGAGCTTGGTGGAAGGCCCGTAGAGGAAGATCACGGCCGACACGGTGGTGAGGGCATTGACGAACATGTAGACGGCGATGTCGAGGATGGCGGGCATGCACACCGGCACGGTGACCCGAGCGAAGGTCTTGTAGAACGGCACCTTGAGGGAGGCGGAGACGGCCTCGAACTCGGGGTCGATCTGCTTGAGCGCGGTGAGCGCCGTAACGTGGGCGGTGGTATAGAAGTGCACCACGGAGTTGACCGCGAGCAGCAGGATGGTGCCGTAGAGGGCACCCAGTGGGTTCCACCTGGCGTTGATGAAGAAGGCGTAGCCGAGCCCCAGCACCAGGCCGGGCACCGCCATCGGCAGCATGGCCAGGAGATGAGCGAGGGTGCGGGCCCCGCGCAGACCCTGGCCCTTCTCGACCAGATAGGCGCCGCAGAACACGATCGCCGTGCCGAGCACCGCCGCCAGCGCCGCCATCCCGAGCGAGGCAAAGTAGGGGCCGGCACCGTTGGGCTCGAAGTTCTCGAACTCGTAGTTGCGCAGCGACAGCGACAGGTTGTAGGGCCAGTAGGTGACGAAGGAGGCCCACACCGCCACGCCCAGCACGGCCGCGACGAGCCCGCCGACCAGCGCACAGTAGGCCGTGAAGGCGGCATCCCTGGCGGCGCCGGCCTTCGGCTCGTAGGGGACGGCGCGGGCGGAGAGCAGCGCCACCTGCCGGCGCTGCACCAGCCGGTCGAGCAGGAAGGCGACTACCGCGGGCACCAGGAGGACAAAGCCGACGACGGCGCCCATCTCGAAGTTCTGCTGGCCGATCACCTGCTTGTAGGCATCCGTGGCGAGCACGTTGAACTGCCCGCCGATCACCTTGGCGATGCCGAAATCTGTGATCACCAGCGTGAAGACGACGAACGCCGCCGAGAAGAGGCCATAGCGCGCGCCGGGCAGCGTGACGGTGGTGAAGACCCGCCAGCGCGGCGTGCCCATGGCGGCGGCGGCCTCGTAGAGGCGGCCATCGGCAAGCGCCAGCGCCGTGACGAGGATCATCAGCGCGTGGGGGAAACAGTAGAACACCTGCGCCAGCACGATGCCGATGGGGCCGTAGACGCTGGCGCCCATCAGCCAGCTCTTGAGGAATCCCTGGTTGCCGAAAATGTAGATGAATGAGATGGCCGACAGCAGCGACGGCGCAAACAGCGGCAGGAGCGCCAGCGCCATGAACAGGGGCTTGGCCGGCATCCTGGTGCGCGTGAGCCCGTAGGCATAGAGGAAGGCGGCGGGCACGACGATGGCGGTCGACACCGCCGCCACCCAGAAGCTGTTCCACAGCGAGGCGACGAGCGTGGGCGTGGCGAAGTAGCGCGCGTAGTTGGCAAGGCCGGCGAACCGGCCCTCGCTGTCCTGGAAGCTCTTGGCGAGCAGCGTGGCGAGCGGCAGGGCGAGGGCGAGAAGGAGAAAGGCGAGCAGGGCGAGGATGCCGGCCCGCATGACGATCGTCTCGGCCGAGATGCGGCGGCGCGGCGGCGCAAGCCCGGCCACCGCGGCGGTCATGAGCCCTCCTCTGTGCCGGCGTCGAACACGCGCAGGAGCTCGGGCGGCAGCGCGACCGTGAGTGCCTGGCCCTCGCGGATGCCGAGATCGCGCACGGCATTGGCGGACAAATCGGCTTGAATGGCAAGCCCTGGGGCCGCGACGGGGTGCAGCGTGGCGCGGCAGAAAGGGCCGAGGAAATCGAGCGGATCGACGGAGACGGCGAGGGCGTTGGGCGCATCGGCGGACACTCCGCGTATGCGCACCTCCTCCGGCCGCAGCCCGAGCCGCACGCGCGCCCCCACGGGGCGCGTGCCGAGCCCCGCGCAGGCGAGGACGAGCCCGGCGATGCGCACGCGCCCGGGCCCCGCCACCACGCCGTCGAGCATATTCATCTCGCCGACGAAGCGGGCGACGAAGGCGCTGGCCGGCCGCGCATAGATCTCCGCCGGCGTGCCCGTCTGCTCGATGCGGCCGCCGTTCATCACGATGATGCGGTCGGCCATGGCGAGCGCCTCCTCCTGGTCGTGGGTGACCATAACGGTGGTGACGCCGAGGCGGCGCTGCAGGGTCTTGATCTCGTCGCGCAGGCGCACGCGCACGCGCGCATCGAGCGCGGAGAGGGGCTCGTCGAGCAGCAGCAGCGAGGGCGAGGTGGCGAGGGCCCGGGCGAGCGCCACGCGCTGTTGCTGACCGCCCGAGAGCTGGGCGGGGTACTTGCCGCCCTGGTCGGTGAGGCCGACGAGGGCGAGGAGCTCGGCCACGCGGGCCGCGATCTCACGCCGTCCTTTGCCGCGGTTGGCGAGGCCGTAGCCGACGTTCTGCTCTACGGTGAGGTTCGGGAACAGCGCGTAGGACTGGAAGACGATGCCGAAGTCGCGCTGTGGCGGCGGCAGCCGCGACACGTCGCGGCCACCGATCTCGATGGTACCCGCATCCTGCGCTTCGAGCCCGGCAATCACGCGCAGCAGCGTGGTCTTGCCGCAGCCCGAGGGCCCGAGGAAGCACACGAGCCGGCCGCTGCCCACCTCCAGCGACACGTCGTCGAGCGCAGCGAAGCCGCCGAAGCGCTTGGTGACGCCGCGCACCCGCAGGTGGACGGACGGGGGCGGCACTGCCGCGGCGCTGGGTTCGGTCCGGCGAACCACCTGATCCATGGCGTGCACGCCCTAGCGCGGCGCCGCCGCCCGCCCAGGCGACGGCACGGGACGTATCGAAGACGGGCTCCGGCACGACGCAGACTGGCCTGCTCGCATCACGGTGCTACTTCTTGGGTGCAGCCTTGGCCTCGTAGCGCCTGGACCATTCCGCCAGCACGCGCTCGCGATCATCGGCCATCTTCTGGAAGTCGACCTTGGCCATGCGGGCCTCCGCATCGGCGGGGTAGTTCTTGGGGATGTTCTTCACGTCGGGATGGGCGACCACCGCGTAGTACTTGGAGTAGAGCTCGTTGGCGGCCTTGCTGACGGCCCAGTCGGCGACCTTCTTGGCCGCCTCCGCCTTCTTGGTGCCCTTGACGATGGCCATTGCCTCCATGTCCCAGCCGATGCCCTCGGTCGGGGAGACGATCTCGATCGGCGCGCCCGCGCTCTTCTCCCTGGCCGCGCGCATGTCGAAGGAGATGCCGGCCACGCGCTCGCCCTTGGCGGCCTGCACGCATGGCGCGCTGCCCGAATGGGTGTAGACGCCCATGTTCTGGTGCAGGGCGTCCATGAACTTCCAGGCCTCGGCCTCGCCCATCAGCTGGATCCAGGCGGCGACCGTAAGGTAGCCGGTCCCCGAGGAGGCCGGGTGCGGCATCACCAGCTTGTCCTTGAGCTTGGGGTCGGTGAGGTCCTTCCACGACTTGGGGACCTGGACGCCCGCCTTCTCGCCCTCCACCGTGTTGAAGCAGATGACGCCGAGGAATGCGTCCTGGCCGACCCAGCTGCCGTCACTGGAGCGGAACGCAGGCTTGAGCGCCTCCGCCCCCTTGGGCTGGTAGGGCTCGAGCAGGCCGGCCTTCTTGAACAGCAGCAGGCTGGAGGCGGCGAGCCCCAGCACCATGTCCGCCTTGGGGTTGTCCTTCTCGGCCAGGAAGCGGGCCGTGATGATGCCGGTGGAATCGCGCACCCACTCCACCTCCACATCGGGCACCGCCTTCTCGATCTCGGTCTTGAACGGGCCGAGCTGATCGTTCTCGAGCGCGGTGTAGATCGTGAGCTTCGTCCTCTGCGCAAGAACCGGCGCGGCGAACAGCGCCAGCGCCAGCGCCGCGGCGGCGGCCGCCTTGAGATGTCTCGTGAGCATGACGATTCCCCTTCTGCCTCTCCCCTTCTGCCTCCGATCGGACCTCGCCGGAGAAGAGGACCCCGAGCGAGAGCTCCATACAATCCGGCCTTCGTGAAGGCGTTGTGACCCTCCTTGCATCCTGCTCAGGAGGGCCAGGGCAGCGAGTAGGTCTTGATGTTGGTGTAGCTCTTCATCGCCTCCCACACGCCTTCCTTGTAGCCCAGGCCCGAGTCCTTGATGCCGCCGAACGGGCTCATCTCGATGCGATAGCCCGGCACCTCCCAGACGTTCACCGTGCCGACCTCCAGCTCGTCGATGAAGCGCGTGATGTAATCGAGCCGGTTGGTGCACACTCCGGATGACAGGCCGTAGGCGGTGGAATTGGAGATGCGGATGACCTCGCTCACGTCGTCGGGGCAGCGGATGACGGGGATGACGGGGCCGAACGTCTCCTCACGCACGAGCTCGCAGGTGTGGGGCACGCGGTCGACTACGGTGGGCGGATAGAGCGCACCCCGTCGGTCGTTGCCGTGCAGGAGCACCGCCCCCTGCGCCACCGCGTCCTCCACCCGCGCCTGGAAGGTGCGCGCCGCCTGCTCGTGTATGACCGTGCCGACGTCGGTGCCGGGGTCCATGGGATCGCCGCACACGAGCTTGCGGGCCTTGGCCAGCACCAGCTCGACGAAGGCATCGGCCACGCTCTCCACCACCAGGATGCGCTTCACTGCCGTGCAGCGCTGGCCGGAGTTGCGGGTGGCGCCCTGAACCGCCAGCTCGGCCGCCTTGTCGAGGTCGGCATCCTCCATGACGATCAGGGGATCGTTGCCCCCGAGCTCGAGCACCAGCCGCTTGTAGCCGGCGTGGGCGGCGATGTGCCTGCCGACGCGAACGCTGCCCGTGAAGGTGACGAGGTCGGCGTTAGGGTCGGCGATCATGGCATCGCCCATGGTGCGCGGGCTGCCGGTCACGATCGACAGCATCTGCGGCGGCAGGCCGGCCTCGTAGAGGATATCGGCGAGGAGCAGCGCGGTGAGCGGCGTGAGCTCGGTCGGCTTCGCCACCACCCGGTTGTTGGTGGCGATCGCGGGCGCGATCTTGTGGCTGATCATGTTCAGAGGATGGTTGAACGGCGTGATGGCCGAGATGCAGCCGAGCAGCGGAGTGCGAATCGTGAAGATGCGGCGCGCCTTGCCCTGCGGGGTGACGTCGCAGGCGTAGGCCTCGCCGTCGTCGCGGATGGCAAGCTGGCCGGCGAGAGCATAGACGTCGCAGGCGCGGCCCACCTCGTAGAGGGAGTCCTTGAGGCAGAGGCCGGACTCGGCGGTGATCAGGCGCGCAATCTCCTCGCGGCGGGCGGCGAGCAGCTCGGCGGTGCGCAGCAGGATCCTCTGGCGGTCGTAGCGGGAGAGCCTGGGCTTGTAGGCGCGGCCGATGCGGAAGGCCTCCGCCACCTGGGCCGGGCTGGCGGCCGGCACGGTGGCCACGCGGGCGCCGGTATAGGGGTTGACGACCTCGATGACCTCGTCGGCATCGACCAGCCTGCCGGCGATGCGCATTCTCTCGTGCGCCTTGACCGGCAACTTCCGCGCCCTGGCCTTCCTCACACGCTCCTGCATGGCAACTCCTGGCCGATCAGGCCGCATCGAGCCTCTCGATGCCGAGCTCTGAGAGCACCTCGGCGACGGCCGAGACGGCCCCGCGCATGTGCCTTGCATCGAGGCGACCGATGCAGCCGATGCGGAAGCTGTCGGCCACCGTCAGCTTGCCCGGATAGATGACATAGCCGCGGTCCCTGAGCTTGTCGTAGAAGGTCTGGAAGGCGAAGCGCGGGTCGCGCGGCATGTGGAAGGTGACGATGATGGGCGCCTGCAGGCGGTCGGGCAGAAGCGTGCGGAAGCCAAGCGCGCGCATGCCCTCGATCAGCACCTTGCAGTTCTGGGCGTAGCGCGCGCCGCGCCCCGGTTGCCCCCCCTCCGCCCAGAACTCGGCCAGTGCCTGATGAAACGACACGATGACGTGGATGGGTGGCGTGAAGCGGTATTGGCCGGTCCTGCGCAGGACCTGCCATTGGTCGTAGAGGTCGAGAACGAGCGTCGTGGCATTGCCCTCGGCCTCGGCCAGGGCCACCTCGCGGCAGAGGACGAATCCCAGGCCCGGAATGCCCTCGATGCACTTGTTGGAGGAGGCGGCGAGCGCGTCGAACCTCGTGCGCGCCGCATCGAGCGGCAGGGCGCCGTAGGCGCTCATGGCATCGATCAGCAGGCGCCGCCCATGCCTCTCCACCAGCGCGCCGATCTCTTCGATCGGGTTGCGGATGCCGCTGGTGGTCTCGCAGTGAACGGCGAACACGTGCGTGATAGAGCTGTCGGCGTCGAGCTGCCGCTCGATCTCGCTGAGCGCGGGCGGCGTGTCCTCGGCCGTCTCGTGTACGATGTGCACCCGGCCGGCGACCTCGCAGATGCGCCGTGCCCGCCGGCCGTAGGCGCCGTTGACGACGAGCAGCACCTTGCCGGTGCGGGGCACCATGGTGGTGAGCATGGCCTCGACAGCAAAGGTGCCGGAGCCCTGCATCGGCACGGCCACGTGGCTGCCCGCCGCATTCACCACGCGCGGCAGCTGCTCCAGCACCTCGCCGTTGATGCGCAGGAAGGCGGCATCGCGCGAGCCCCAGTCGTGCAGCATGACCTCCTTGACGCGCCGCGAGGTCGTGAGCGGGCCCGGCGTGAGAAGCAGGGGATCACCGGTCTCCGACGATCCGTCGACGGCCAGCCCCTTGGGCATGTCGAGTCCCCTCGCAGACACCCGAGGGCGCCAAGCGCCCCACGCGCGGCGCAGGCTAGACGTTCCGCCCGGCTTAATCAAATCGGGCGCCCGGATGGGGCCACCGCTAGGCGGATGCAGTGGGCGGACCTGGGGCGGGCTGCGACAGGACCTCGCGCAGCGTGTGCACCAGGTCTCCCAGCCGATAGGGCTTACGGAGGATGGGCAGGCCGGCGACGGCCTCCTCCTCGCGCGCCAGCTCCGCCGAGTACCCCGACGTGAGGACGATCCGCAAGCCCGGATAGAGGCGCTGCGCCTGCCTTGCGAGATCAAGGCCCGACAGGGGCCCCGGCATCACGAGATCGGAATAGAGCACGTCGACCTCGGGATGGGCCCGCAGCTCGGCCAGCGCGGCGGCGCCGTCGCCCGCCTCGAGCACGCGGAAGCCGAGCGCCGCCAGGTGGTGCACGGCCAGGCGGCGGACCCTGGTGTCGTCCTCCACAACCAGCACCACCTTGCCTGCGCCGAGACTCAGGGTTGCAGCCGGCATGCCTGGATCAGATACCATAGCGTCCCTCCCGATGAACTGCGGAAGCCCGGCACCGGCCCCCGCGAGCCGGCGCTCGAGCGGCGCCCCGGAGATCGCGGGCGGCGACCCCTGTCATGCCGCCCTCTCCCTGTTCTTGCACTTCCTCGCTGCCTCCCTTTCCGCGAGCAGCTGCGCGATCTCCTCGGCACGCACCGGCGGGCTGAAGTAGAAGCCCTGGATCTCCGTGCAGCCTTCGGACTTGACGACGTCCAGCTCCTCGGCGGTTTCCACGCCCTCCACGCCGGTGGCCATGCCGAGGCCGCGTGCCATGGCGGTGATGGCGCGCACGAGGTTGAGCGCGCCGGGGTCCGAGTGCATGGTGCGCACGAAGCAGCGATCGATCTTGATCCTGTCGAAACGGAAGTTCTGCAGGTAGCTGAACGAGGAGTACCCGGAGCCGAAGTCCTCCATGACGATCCTGACGCCGAGATCGCGCAGGGCCGCGAGAACCTCGATCGGCCGATCGGTGATGGTCAGCAGCAGGCGCTCGGTGACCTCGAGCTCGAGCCGATCCGGCGCCAAGCCCGAGATCTCGATCGCGCCGGCCACGACCCGGGTCAGGTCGTGATTGCGGAACTGTGCGGGCGAGAGATTGACGGCAACCTTCAAGGGTGGCGGCCACGCGGCTGCCGTGGTGCAGGCCGCACGGATCACCCATTCGCCCAGGGCGTGCATGACGCCGAGCCGCTCGGCCAGGGGAAGGAAGGAGGAGGGGGGGCATCAGCCCGTTCTTGGGATGCCGCCAGCGCACCAGCGCCTCGAAGCCGCTGATGTCGTTCCTGGCGACGTCGACGATGGGCTGATAGTGGAGCTCGAACTCGCCCGCCGTAAGCGCCCGGCGCAGGTCGTACTCCAGGGCGCGCGTGGCCTGCATCTCCACGTCCATCGCCTGCTCGAAGAAGCACACGGTGCCGCGCCCGTCGCTCTTGGCGCGATAGAGGGCAAGATCCGAGTTCCTGATGAGATCGTCGGGCGTGATGCCGTCGGCGGGGCCCATGGCGATGCCGACCGAGGCGCCGATGACGACCTGGTGACCGTCGATGTCGTAGGGTTTGCTCAGCAGCGCGACGATGCGGTGGGCGAAGACGGTGGCATCGGCCGGGCCGGAGATGGCGACCTGGACGATGGCGAACTCGTCGCCCCCCATGCGGGCAATCGTGTCGGTCTCGCGCACGAGGGCGCGCAGCCGCGCGGTCACCATGCAGAGCAGACGGTCGCCGGCGGGGTGGCCGAGCATGTCGTTGACGCTCTTGAAGTGGTCGAGATCGAGCATGTGCAGGGCCACCACTTCGCCGCGCCGGACACGGGTGAGCGCCTGCTCCAGGCGCTCGTTGAGGAGCATGCGGTTGGGCAGCCCGGTGAGCGTGTCATGCAGCGCCATGTGCACGATCCGGGCCTCCGCCTGGCGCTGCTCGGTGATGTCGCGGTGCGTCGTCACGATTCTGCCGCCGGCCATCATCTGCGCGGTGACGGCGATGGAGCGCCCGTCGCGGAGCACGCCCACGAAGTGCGCCGCGCCCTGGCTGCCCCCGCAGCCGGCGAGGAAGCGCAGCACGTCGTCGACGTTCTCCTCGGTATAGAGGCCTGAGGCCACCAGCTGGGCGAGGATGCAGCTCAGCGCGGTTCCCTGCGTCAGCCGCTCGGGTGCGAGCCCGTACATGCGCCCGTAGAGCTCGTTGCAGAGGACCAGGCGCCGGTCGGCGTCGAAAACGGCGAGGCCCTGCGCCATGTTGTTGAGCGCCGCATCAAGCCGCTCGCGCTGGCGCTCGAGCTGCGCCAGCAGCTCCTGGCGCTCGGTTACGTCCTCGTGCGTCGTCACCCAGCCGCCGCCGCGCATCGGCTGGCGCACGATGCAGATGTGGCGTCCATCGCTCAGGCGATCGATGGTAGTGGTGGTGATGGCGGGGTTGAAGCTCGCCAGCTGCTCCCTCAGGTATCTTTCCGGGTCCCCGGCATGGATGCCCCTGGCGATGCGGGCCTCGATGATCTCGCGCAGGGTGGTGCCGGGGCGCACACTCTCGGGACCGAGTCCGTACATCTGTCCGAAGCGGGCGTTGGCGATGACCACGCGCTGCTCGGCGTCGAACATGCAAAGCCCCTGGGACATGTTGCGCAGGGCGGCGTCGAACTGCTCGTTGCGCGCCTCGAGCTGCTCCTCGCGCTGGCGCAGAAGCTCATTCTGCTGGGCGAGCTCGGCGTTGAGGTTCTCCCGGTCGGTGACGTCCTGATGGGTCGCTACCCAGCCGCCGTCCGGCGACGGACGGATCGAGACCAGAATGGCACGCCCGTCGCTCAGCCGCTCGGCCATGTGGCTTGCTCTGCGGCGGCCCACGTGCTCGCGGACCGCCAGCAGCTGCTGCTCGACCGTGCCGCCGGCGCCGTGTCCGGCCGCCGCACGCAGCTCGACGATGCGGCGCAGTGGGGTGCCCGGCGACAGCTGCGAGGGCGCCAGCCCGTACATCTCGGCGAAGCGGCGATTGGCGACGACGAGCCGCTCCGCCGCGTCGAACATGGCGAGGCCCTGGAACATGTTGGCGAGCGCGGCATCGAGCAGCATGTTCTGCTCCCGGAAGCGCGCATTGGCGGCCTCCAGCTCGCCCACCGTCGCATCGAGAGCGCGCAGCGGCACGATTCCGAACACGGCATAGGCAACGGCGGCCAGAGTAAGGCTCGCGAGCGCGGCGAGCCCCATATCGACCAGCAGCGGACGCAGGCTGGCGACCACCTCGACGCGGCCCACGGGGGCATTGTCGTGGATCAGGATGGGGGCCGAGCGCGACAGCGTGGGGGAGGGCAGGGGGCCTCCGCGCTCGAGCACCAGCCCGCCGCCGGCGTCGAAAACGCGCTGCGCGACGGGCGGGCGAGCGGCGCCTTCGACCTGCATCGCATTGGCGAGAATCGAGGGATCCTTGCGCCAGTCCCCGTTCTCGAAGATGTAATGGGCGGCGCGTACGGCGTGAAGCTCGGCCCTGAAGGAGAGGATCTCAGCGCTCTTCCAGTAGCTGAGAACGCCCAGGGCGGCCGGCACGAAGAGCGCCGTGGCGGTGGCGGCCGCGGCCCCGAGAAAGGCCACTGTCCGGCGCACCGGGAGGGCGCGCATGGAGCGGCCGAGCCGCTCGAGGAGAAGGGTATCGATCCGCCACGTCCGCGCCGGCGTCGCCGCTTCGCGGGAAGATGGGTGCTGCCCTGGCAGCTCCTGGGTCGCCTGCGCAACTGCGGCCCCCGGCTGCGCCTCGGCGGGCTCTCCGGAGCCGGTCCGCACACGGCTGTGCGCAACGTCGGGCATATTGCGACCCTCTCGTCTCCCCCGACGTGTGCGCCACAATCTAGTCGGCAAACCGCCGCCACTCGTAAATCGCGGGTAGAAGCCGGCGGTGTTGGGCAAAAATCGGTGAACGCCTGTGCAAACCCGGGAAGGACCACACAGCAGGTATTCTGCTATGGGCGTGGCCGCCGGGGCACAGCGGACCCACTAACGTGCACCGATTGGGCCCGGCGGCGTTGCCGAGAACCCGCGCTTGGCCAAAAGTGGACTCTCTCCCCGCCTCGGAAACGGTTGGGTTGGGCGATGCGAACCGCACATATTCGGGCCTTGGCGGCTGCCGCGAGCGTCCTGCTTGCGCTGCTTGCCGGTCTCGTCGCAGCGACGGCGCAGCCGGCGGGCCTCGACCCCGGCCGCGACTGCCAGACCGTGCGCACGTGCCAATTCGGCCGCGGCGGCATCTATCGAGGCTGCATCTCGGCCTATACCTGCCGCAGCTGCCGCTTCGTGCGCGCGCCATGCTTCGTGGACGGCTCGCGCCGCGTGTGCCAGCGGCTGCGGTGCACGTGGGGCTGAGCGCGCTCACGCCAGCAGGCGGCGCAGTGCGGCGACCAGGCGGTCGGCGTCGGCCTCGCCATTGTAGACATGCGGGCTGATGCGCATGCGGCCGAGCCTCGGCGCCACGTAGATCTGCTGGCTCGCGAGGCGTTGCGCGAGCTCGTTGGCCGGCCGGCCGGGAAACGTGAGGCTCAGCACGTGCGGGGCCCGCACGCGCCCGTCGGGAACGATCACGTCGGTGCCCTGCAGCCCGCCGGCGATGCGCCCGGTGAGCATGCCGAGCCGGGCGGTGAGAGCGGCGCAGCCCCACGCCGCCACCATCTCCATGCCAACCGAGGCCATCTCGAGCGAGATGAAGTGATCCCGCTCGCCCATGTCGAAGCGGCGGCCGCCCTCGACATATCGCGTGTCGGAGAGATAGGTCGCCTGCTCGGCCTTGACCGCTCGGCGCCCGTAGCTCGTCTGCTCGAGCGGCACCCCCTCCTGGCGGCGCCGGGCGACGTAAAGAAAAGCGCGCCCGTAGGGGCCGAGCAGCCACTTGTAGGTCGGGAAGACCACGAAGTCGGGGTCGAGGGCGCGTACGTCGAAGGGCAGAATGCCCGCCGAGTGGGTGGCATCGACCAGAAGGGCCGCACCATGCGCGCGCAGGGCAGCGGCGACCGCGCCGAGGTCCACCAGGCCCCCGTCGGACCAGTGCACCGAGGAGATCGAGGCGAGCGCCACCGGCGGCGCGCCGCGCCGTGCGACGGCCTCGAGCAGCGCCGCGGTCCAGTCGCCGTCGTCGGGGCGCGCCACCACCTCGACCGTGAAGCGTGCTGCCTCCGCGCGGGTCATCCATTCGAGCACTGGCGAGGAATGGTCGTCGGCCAGCACCAGGACGCGCGAGCCGGGGGGCACGGTGAGGAGCTTGGCGGCGGTGGCAACCCCGTAGGCGACCGAGGAGACGAGGGCGATGTCGCCGGGGTCGGCACCCACAAGGCGGGCGGCCGCGCGGCGCGCGCGCTCGTGCTGCTCGGTGGCGAAGGCCTGGTCGATGAGCCACGGCCGGCCCTTGCGGGCGACGCCCACACGGCCCGCCTCCTGCACCGCGAGTGGCAATGGGCTCCACGAGGCCGCGTTGAGGTAGCAGATATCCTCGGGGATGTCGAAGAGCGCGCGCTGGCAGGCGAGCATGGGCGCCTACCTCACCATTGGCCATTGAAGGGCGTCTCGGCCACCGGCGTCTTGGGCGGCCTGCCGGCGGCGAAGGCGGCGAGATTGTCGACCACCAGCTGGCCCATGGCGTTGCGCGTGTGGTGAGAGGCCGAGCCCACGTGCGGGAGCAGCGTGACGTTGTCGAGCTCGAGGAAGGCCGGGTTGATCTGCGGCTCGGTGGCGTAGACGTCGAGGCCGGCGGCGAGGATCTTGCGCGACCTGAGGGCGGCGATGAGCGCCGCCTCGTCCACCACGCTGCCGCGCGCCATGTTGATGAATATGCCCCGTGGCCCGAGCGCCTCGAGCACCGCAGTGTTGACAATGTTCTTTGTCGCCGGCCCGCCCGGCAGGATGGCGATGAGGGTGTCGACATCGCGCGCCATCGCCACGAGATCGGAATAGTAGCGGTTGGCCATGCCCGGCTGCTGATGGCGCGCGAAGTAGCTCACCGGCCGGCCGAAGGCCTCGATGCGGCGGGCGATGGCCCGGCCGATGCGGCCGAAGCCGACGAGGCCGATGGAGCGGTCGCGCAGCGAGGCAGCGGTAAGGCGATAGTCGCCCTCCTTCGCCCAGCGGCCCTCGCGCAGCCACCTCTCGGCCTGGTAGAGCTCGCGCACGGTGACGAGCAGCAGCCCCAGGGCGGTGTCCGCCACCTCCTCGGTCAGCACATCGGGCGTGTTGGTGATGACGATGCCGCGCCGGGCGGCCGCCGGCACGTCGATCGAATCGTAGCCCACCCCGAAGTTGCCGATGATCTTGAGCCGGGGAAAACGCGCCATCAGCGCCTCGTCGGTCCTCACCCCGGTGTGGCTGCCGGTGCACAGCGCCGCCACCTCCGGCCCGATGCGCGCGAGCAGCGCCTCGCGGTCGGCCGCCTGATGCAGGCGATGCACCACGAAGTCGCGGTCGATGGCCTCCTCGATCAGGCTCATCATCGGACCCAGCGTCAACAGGACTGGCTTCGGCATCCCTCGCTCCCGCTCTTGCGCCCGTCCGGGCCCCTAGCATTCCCGGCTGCGGCGGGGCAAGCCTTGCCTCGGCCGTTGCCGCCCCGATTGTCCTCGGATGGCATCCGTCCGACTATGGGGACATGACCCAAACGCGCAACGATCTCTACGACGTCGCCATCATCGGCGCGGGCCACAACGGGCTCGTCTGCGCCGCCTACCTGGCCGGTGCGGGTCTGCGCGTGATCGTGCTCGAGAAGAACCCGGTGGCGGGCGGCGCGGCAGTGACGCAGGAGTTCCATCCGGGTTTTCGCAACTCGGTGGCGGCCTACGCCGTGAGCCTGCTCAGCCCGGTGGTGATACGGGACCTGGAGCTCGAGCGGCACGGGCTCAGGATCGTGGAGCGCACCGCCGCCAACTTCTGGCCGGTTGATGAGCGCCGCTATCTGCTGATGCCCCACGGCCAGGCGGAGCGCCAGCGGGCGGTGGCCGCCTTCTCGGCCAAGGACGCCGAGCGGCTGCCCGCCTACGACGCGGCGCTGGCGCGCGCCGCCGCCTTCCTGCGCGACCTCGCGCTGCGGCGCCCTCCCAACGTCGGCGGCGGCCTCGTCGAGCTCGTGGCCGGGGCGGGGCTGGGCCGGCGGCTGCTCGCCCTGTCGGTCGCCGACAAGCGCCTGCTGCTCGACCTCTTCACCAAGAGCGCCGCCGACTACCTCGCCGGCTGGTTCGAGAGCGAGGTGGTGAAGGGAGCGCTGGCGTTCGATGCCGTCGTCGGCGCCTACGCCAGCCCCATGACGCCGGGCACCGCCTACGTGCTGCTGCATCACTGCTTCGGGGAGGTGAACGGCAGGATCGGGGTATGGGGGCACGCCATCGGCGGCATGGGCGCGATCTCGCGGGCCATGGCCGATGCGGCCCAGGCGCGCGGCGCAGCCATCCGGCTCGAGGCCCCCGTCGTGTCGCTGGCCATGGAGGGGGAACGGGTGTGCGGGGTGCGGCTCGCCTCGGGCGAAACCGTCGCCGCGCGCGCCGTGGCAGCCAACATCCCGCCCAAGCTGCTGTTCCGCGATCTCGTGCCGCCGGGTGCGGTCGACCCCGAGCTGCACCGCCGCTTCACGAGTCTCAAGTCGGGCTCGGCCACCTTCCGCATGAACGTGGCCCTCGCCGAGCTGCCCGACTTCCGCTGCCGTCCGGGCAGGCATGCCCAGGACCATCACGGCTCGGGCATCGTCATCGGCCCCACGATCGACTACCTCGACCGCGCCTACCTCGATGCCCGCACGCACGGTTGGTCGCGGCAGCCGGTCATCGAGATGCTGATTCCCTCCACGCTCGACAAGACCTTGGCGCCGCAAGGCCGGCACGTGGCGAGCCTGTTCGTGCAGCACGCCGCCCCCCACCTGCCGGGGGGCCGCAGCTGGGAGGATGCCAGGGACGAACTCGCCCGCTTGGTCATCGACACGGTCGATGCGCACGCCCCCAACTTCAAGGCGAGCATCATCGCCGCCCAGGCGCTCTCCCCGCTGGACCTCGAGCGCCGCTTCGGCCTCGTGGACGGCGACATCTTCCACGGTCAGCTTACCCTCGACCAGCTCTGGAGCGCGCGCCCGGTGCTGGGCTACGCCGCCTACCGGATGCCGCTTCCGGGCCTCTATCTGTGCGGGGCGGGTGCACACCCCGGGGGCGGGGTCACTGGCCTGCCCGGGCGCAACGCGGCCATCGAGATCATCCGCGATTTCTCGCGCTGGTCCCGGCTCGGCCGGGGCTGACACCTCGATTTCCGGCCCCCGACGCGCTATATTCGAGAGGAGATCCACCGGCCCAGCGAGACCAGAGCGACGGCATGAGCACCCCGCGACCCAGACCCCAGGTGATGAAGCTGACCGACCGGGCGGCCGAGCGCATCAAGGCGATCATGGCCGCCAAAGGCGGTGCGGCCGGCGCCCTGCGCATCGGCGTGACCCGGGGCGGCTGCGCCGGCATGGAGTACACCATGGAGTGGGCGGCCGAGCGCAGGCCCCACGACGAGGTGGTGGAGCACAACGGCGCAACCGTGCTGATCGATCCCAAGGCTGTGTTGTATCTGCTGGGCGCGGAGATGGACTACCGGACCGACAAGCTCTCCTCGCAGTTCGTGTTCACGAACCCCAACCAGACGGGCTCGTGCGGGTGCGGGGAGTCGGTCAACCTGGCGCCTGCGCCGAGCGAGAAGCTCGAGGCGCTGCGGGGTTGAGGCTTCGTGGGCCGCCCGGGGCGCGCCTGCGGCCGACCACTGCCGCCATTAGGCGGCGCGTTCTGTTCAGCGTGCCCCTTCTCCAACCACGACGAACGGAGCCCAGTTGACCGGGTGAGCATAGTCCCCGGCGCCGGCCGACTGTGCAATTGCGCAAAGTTCATCCGCCGTCTCGGGCAACAGATGCTGCGCACGCACCTCCTCGACATCGGCAAGGCGCTGCGGAAAAACATCGGGGGATCGCCGAGCGCGGCCTGCAACCAGCGCTGGCGACGAAGACAGCTGGCCGCCCTTGCGCTCCCAGGCGCGCAGTTGCAGTGACCGGAATCGTTGGAAAGCGATTTTCGCGATCAACAGCGTTCAGACAGATGCCGTTCCACGCCAGTGAAGCTGGCTCGCAACGTCGGAGGCGGGCGCCTGGCCGTTACGGGTTGGCTGCAGCAAGAGCCGCGGCGATACGCGCGATGCGGTCAGGTCAATCGACGAGCAGGGCCCTCAGGGCCCGCCCCAACGCTCCGCCGCGGCCTCGTCGCTGGCACGGGCCTCGACCCAGCGCTCGCTGCCGTCGGCGGCGAACTCCTTCTTCCAGAACGGCGCGCGGGTCTTGAGGTAGTCCATCAGGAACTGGGCGGCGGCGAAAGCGGCCTCGCGGTGAGCGGAGGCGGTCACCACCAGAACGATGTTGTCGCCGGGCACGAGCCGGCCGACGCGGTGGACGATGAGGCTCGCCTGCAGCGGCCAGCGCGCGCGCGCCTCCGCCTCCACGCGCTCCAGCTCGGCCTCGGTCATGCCGGGATAGTGCTCGAGCGTCATGGCGGCCAGCGGCTGGCCTCCGCTGGTGTCGCGCACGGTGCCGGTGAAGGTGACGACGGCGCCAATGTCGGTGCGGCCGGCGGCAAGGCGGGCGACCTCCGTGCCGATATCGAAGTCCTCGCGCTGTACGCGCACGCTCACGGCCGCTAGCCTCCCGTCACCGGCGGGAAGAAGGCGATCTCGCGTGCCCCGGCGAGCGCGGCCGTGGGCTTGACGTGGCGCTTGTCGACGGCAGCGCGGACGGCCTCGGCGCGGGCGAAGGCCTCGGCGTACTCGGGGCCGCGACCCTTGAGCCAGGCCACCAGCTCGGCCACGGTGGCAACGCCGGGCGGCAGGTCCACGATCTCCTCGGCCTTGCCGGTCTTCTCGCGCACCCAGGCGAAATAGAGGATCTTCACGGCCATCGGCTCGCCTAATGCTCCATGGCCGTGCGCACCGCGGCCCTCAGGTAGTCGTAGCCGGTCCACAGCGTGAGCAGCGCCGCCATCCACAGCATGCCTAAGCCCGTCCACGACACGCCGGGCACGATCTTGTCGCCGGCGGGGCCGGCGAGGAGCACGCCCAGCGCGATCATCTGCATAGTGGTCTTCCATTTTGCGAGCTGCGTGACGTGCACTTTGACGTTGAGCTCGGCCAGGAACTCGCGCAGGCCGGACACCAAGATCTCGCGGCACAGGATGATGACGGCGGCCGCGACATGTGCACCGTCGATGGTGTTGTCGCGGGTGAGCATGAGGAGCGTGGTGCCCACCAGGAGCTTGTCGGCGATCGGGTCGAGCATGCGGCCAAGCCTGGACTGCATGTCGAAGCGGCGCGCCAGGTAGCCGTCGAGCCAGTCGGTGACGCAGGCGCCGATGTAGACGGCGAGCGCCCACCAGCGGCCGGCATCGCCCGGGATTAGAAAGAGGCAGAGGACAACCGCCGGCACCGCCAGAATGCGCAGATACGTCAGCACATTGGGAATGCTGACGGCCCTCACCGGGGCGGACGTTGCAGCGGCCGTTTCCATGCGCGGACACAAGCACTAAGGTCGGGGGGCGTCAATGGGAGGGACGCGGCCAGCGCAGACGCCGAAAGTCGCCGACGCGGCGGGGCACCGTCCCAACCTCGAGCCGTACCGCGCAGGCGAATGCGCCAGCCACGGGAAGCCGACGAAGGAGGCAAGGCCATGCGTGTCGTCGCGCTCGAGGAGCATTTCACGGCGCCCCATCTGGTGCGCAGGATCGACCCTGCCGCCGTCGCCCGCCGAGGCTTCCGCCAGAGGACCGTGCCGCCCGTCGGCCCCAACCCGCTCGAGCTGCTGCCGGACATCGGCGAGCGGCGCCTCAAGTCAATGGACGAATGCGGCATCACGGTGCAGGTGCTTTCCAACACCGGCCCCGGCCCCGATCTTCTGCCCGGCCCGGACGGCGTGGCGCTCGCGCGCGAGATGAACGACTATCTGGCGGCGGCCGTCGCCCGGCATCCCGACCGCTTCGCGGGCTTTGCCGTGCTGCCGATGCAGAGCCCCGATGCGGCAGCCGCAGAGCTCGCCCGCAGCGTGAAAGAGCTGGGCTTCCTCGGCGCGCTCGTCAACGGCACGACCGAGGGCCGCTTCCTCGATCACGCGAGCTACGCGGAGCTGCTGGCAGCCGCCGTCGAGCTCGACGTGCCGATCTACATCCATCCCCACCTCGCGCCCGAGCCCGTGCGGCACGCCTACTTCGGCGATCTGCCCGCCGGCGCCGCGCGCGTGTTGGAGGCCGCCGGCTGGGGCTGGCATTCGGAGACGGCCATCCACGTGCTGCGTCTCGTCCTCTCCGGCACCCTGGACCGCCACCGCCGCCTCAAGCTCATCATCGGCCACATGGGCGAGATGCTGCCCATGATGCTGGCGCGCGCCGACGAGGTGTTCGCGCTCGACATCGCCCATCTGGAGCGGCCGGTCGGCCGCGCCGTGCTCGACCAGGTGTGGCTGACGACCAGCGGCATCTTCAGCGAGCCGCCGTTCCTCGCCGCCCTGCTCACCTTCGGCATCGACCGCATCATGTTCTCGGTCGACTACCCCTACGCGCCCAACGCCAAGGGCCGCGCCTTCCTCGATCGGCTCGCGCTGGCACCCGCAGACCTTGCCAAGCTCGCGCACGGCAATGCCGACCGGCTGCTCAAGCTCGGCGGGGCGGGGAAGGCGTGAGCCCGGCGCCCGGGCCGGCTACTCGCGCTGCTCATGGAAGAAGTCGTAGATGGCGCGCGCCATCGCCTCGCTGATGCCCTCGACCGCCCGCAGGTCCTGCGGGCTGGCGCGCGAGACCGCCTTGGCCGAGCCGAAGTGCTTGAGCAGCGCGCGCTTGCGGGCCGGACCGATGCCGGCAATCTCGTCGAGGGGGTTGGCGCCGATCGCCTTGGCCCTCCTGGCGCGATGGGTGCCGATGGCGAAGCGGTGGGCCTCGTCGCGCAGCCGCTGCACGAAATAGAGCACGGGGTCGCGCGGCTCGAGCATCAAGGGCCTGTCGCGGCCCGGAAAGTGGAAGTGCTCCCGGCCCGCGTCGCGGTCCGGGCCCTTGGCGACGCCGACCACGGCCACCCCCTCGACGCCGAGCTGGGCCAGCACCTCGCAGGCGACACCGAGCTGGCCCGCGCCGCCGTCGATCAGAACGAGGTCGGGGCGAAGGGGGAACTCGTCCTCTGGCGCCTCGGGCGGCTCCTGGGCGTTGGCCTCCAGCGCCTCCGCCTCGGTCTCGACCAGACCCTCGCCCGTGTCGGTTAAGGACTCGCCGTCGGCTCGCAGCACGCCGAAGGCAAGCGCGCTGCCACCGCGCCGGTCGATCGGCGGCGGCTGCGGCCGCTCGATGCGCGAGGCCGCCGCAGGGGCTGCCGGGGGCAGCTCAGCGGGACCTGTGGGGTCCGCACCTGCGGACGCGCCCGGCGCCTCCGCCTCGTCGAGCACCAGTCGCTTGAAGCGGCGGGTCAGCACCTCGCGCATCATGGCGTAGTCGTCGCCGGGAGCGAGGTCGGCCGACTTGATGTTGAACTTGCGGTACTGACTTTTCACGAAGCCGTCGGGGCCGGCGACGATCATGGCGCCGACCGCGCTGGCGCCCTGGATGTGACTGTTGTCGAATACCTCGATGCGGCGCGGGGTGCGGGCGAGCCCGAAGCGCTCGCGCAGGCCCTCGAGCAGGGTGCGCTGGGTGGAGGTCTCGGCCAACCGGCGGGCCAGCGCCTCGCGGGCATTGCGCACGGCATGCTCGATGATGTCCGTCTTGGCGCCCCGCTGCGGCACACGGATCTCGCACCTGCGCTCGGCCTTGCTGGACAGTGCCTCCTCGAGCAGCTCCCTGTTGGGGAGCGCATGGCTGAGCAGAATCGCGCGTGGCACGGGCTTGTCGTCGTAGAACTGGGCGATGAAGCTCTCGAGCACCTCCTCAGGGCCCAGCGAGCGGTCGGCGCGGGGGAAGTAGGCGCGGTTGCCCCAGTTCTGACCCGATCGGAAGAAGAACACCTGGATGCAGGTCTGCCCGCCCTCCTGGTGGGCAGCGAACACGTCGGCCTCCTCAATGCCCTCGGGGTTGATGGTCTGGTCGGCGGTGACGTGGGCCAGCGCCCACAAGCGGTTGCGGTACTTGGCCGCCTGCTCATAGTCCAGGTTCTCGGCCGCCTGCTCCATGAGCCGCTGATACATCCGCCGCACGTTCTGGCTCTCGCCCTTGAGGAAGCGCACGGCCTCGTCGACGAGGGCGTTGTAGTCCTCGAGCCCGATCTCGCCGGTGCAGGGGGCCGAGCAGCGCTTGATCTGGTAGAGCAGGCAGGGGCGGGTGCGGCACTCGTAGACGGCGTCCGGGCAGGAGCGCAGCAGGAAGGCGCGCTCCAGCATGTTGATGGTGCGGTTGACGGCGCCGGCCGAGGCGAACGGTCCGAAGTAGTCGCCCTTGCGGTTGCGGGCCCCGCGGTGCTTGAGGATCTGCGGCGCCGCGTGGTCGCGCGCGATCAGGATGTAGGGGAACGACTTGTCGTCCCTCAGCAGAACGTTGTAGCGCGGCCGGAAGCGCTTGATCAGGTTGGCCTCGAGCAGAAGCGCCTCGGCCTCGGTGCGCACAGTGACGAACTCCATCGCCGCGGTGGAGGCGATCATGCGCGTGATGCGGTTGGTGTGGTTGCCGGCGCGCGCGTAGCTCGTCACGCGCGCCTTGAGATTGCGCGCCTTGCCGACGTAGATGACGTTGCCCGCGGCATCCATCATGCGGTAGACGCCGGGCGAGCCCGGCAGCGTCTTGAGGTAGCGGGCGATGACGGCCGGCCCGGTCTCGGGCGCAGGCGCGCCGTCCCGGCCGGCCGGCCGGCCGGGCCCCAGGGGCACCTCGCGCGTATTCTTGAGCGGCATGGACCTCAATTAATCGGAAGGCCGGGCCAAATAAAGGGCGGCCTGAGCGCCGTCCACCCCCGCCAAAGGTTGCGCCCGCGTTTGCGCCGGTGCCGCCAGGGCACGGATTTACCCGATGCCAACCGTGCTGGTGCCTTTTATGCGGGCCACGCGCGCGCAAGCTCGACGTTCCGTGCAAAGCTGCAATCCCGCCCGCACGAGGCGGCACTTAACACGGCCTTGAACATCTTCTGATAGCCGATAGGGGGCCGTCCTGGGTGGGAACCCTCGTGTTTCGCGTCTTCGTGTGCATCACCACCGAGCACGATTGCCGGCTCGTGCTCCTCGCGGGCCTTCTCAGCATTGCCGCCTCCCTCGGCTGCTTCGGTGCCTACTCGCGCGCGGGGGAGACGCAGGGGCGGCGGCGGGCGGGGTGGCTGCTGCTCGCCTCCGGCTCGCTCGGCGCGGGGATCTGGGCGACGCTGTTCGTGGCACTGCTCGCCTACGAGCCGGCCCATGCCGCGGGCTACGACCCGCTGCTCGCTCTCGCCACGCCGGTCCTCGCCGCGGCTCCGATCGCCGCCGGGCTGACGGTCTCGGCCCTGGGCTGGCGGTGGACGGCGGCGGGCGGGGCGGCGATCGCCGGCGGCATTGCCCTCGCACATCTTGCGAGCGTGAGCGCGCTGCAGATGCCGGCGACGGCCGACTGGGGCGGCGGCTACCTGGCGGCCTCGCTCGCGGCCGGCACCGGACTTGCCGCGGCCGGACTGCTCGCCTGGCATCGCATGGAGCGCCGCCGGGCCCTGTGGGTTGCGCCCGCACTCCTGTCGATGGCCATCCTGAGCCTGCATTTCACGGCCATGGGCGGGCTGACCCTGGCGCCAGGGCCTCTCCCTGAGGGCGGGCTGCACTCGCTGACCCGCACCGGCATGGCGGTAGCCGTGGCCGGCGTTGCCGAGCTCGCCCTGGTGGCGGTGCTCACCGCCGTGCTGGTCGGCGGCCGCTCGCTGCAGCGCAGCCTCGCCATCGACCGCGAGCTGCGGCGCCAGAACGCGGCCCTGCGCCAGCGCGAGGACGAGCTGCGCGTGCAGAACCGGCGCTTCGAGGTGACGCTCGCCAACATGCGGCTCGGCCTGTGCATGATCGACCCCGAGCGGCGACTGGTGGTGTGCAACCGCCGCTACGTGGAGATGTACGATCTTCCCGCCGAGCTGGTGCAGCCCGGGGCCCGGATCGAGGACATCTTCGAATACCGCATCCGCAAGGGACTGTACTCGGGGGCCGACGATGAGGAGTACAGGACCCGCGGTTTCAGCGCCGTGCTGGAGCCCACGACCAAGACGCGTCTGCTGAGCGACGGGCGCATCATCCAGATCTGGCGCCAGCCGACGGGCGACGGCGGCTGGATCGCCATCCACGAGGACATCACCGAGCGGCAGGCGCTGCAGGCGCAGCTCGCTCAGCGCAACGAGCTGCTGCAGGAGCGGGAGGCCGAGCTCAAGGCCCGCAACCGCGAGCTCGAGACGCAGAAGTCGAACCTCGACACCGCACTGGCCAACATGTCCCAGGGTCTGGCCATGTTCGACGCCGAGGAGCGGCTGGTGCTGGCAAATGCCCGCTACGCCGAGATCTACGGCCTGGCGCCCGGGCAGCTGCGGCCGGGCACCACCCTGCGCGAGCTGGTCCAGCAGCGCGTTGCGAACGGCCTCTATCCCGGCGTCAGCGTCGACGAGGTGGTCGACAACATGCGCCGGCGCATCAGCCTCAAGGAGGCCAGCCACCTGGTGAGCCGGCCGGGCGACGGACGCGTGCTGTCGGTCTCGATCCATCCCAGGCCCGAGGGCGGCTGGGTGGTGACGCTGCAGGACATCACCGAGCGCGAGCAGCTCCACGCCCGCCTCAAGGTGCAGCACGCGCTGCTGCAGCAGCGCGAGCAGGAGCTGGCCGAGCAGATCGCCCGCTTTGACACCGCCATCGGCAACATGTCTCAGGGCATGTGCCTTTACGACGGCGAGCAGCGGATCGTGTTCGCCAACAACCGCTATGCCGAGATTTACGGCCTGTCTCCCGAGCAGGTAAGGCCGGGCACGCACCTGAGCGAGGTGTTCCGCGCTCGCGCCGAGGCGGCCGATCTCGGTGCCCAGGGGGCGGCCGAGTACGTGGCCGCGGGGATCGAGCGCGTGCGCACCGGCACCTCGCAGGTGCTCAAGCTCGGCGAGGGGCGCTTCATCTCGGTGGTGCGCCGGCAGATGCCCGACGGCGGCGTGCTCACCACGCATGAGGACGTGAGCGAGCGCGAGCAGCTGACGGCCCAGCTGGCGCGCCAGAACGAGCTGCTCAAACTGCGCGAGCAGCAGCTGGAGGCGCGCAACGAGCAGCTGGACGCCGCCCTCGAGAACATGCTGCAGGGCCTCGCCATGTACGACGCCGAGCAGCGCCTCGTCATCTGCAACAGCCGCTATGCCGCCATGTACGGGCTTAGCCCCGAGCAGGTGAAGCCCGGCACGAGCGTGCGCGAGATCTTCGATCTGCGTCTGGCGGCCGGCCACTACCGCGTGGCGGACATGGAGCGCTTCGTGCGCAGCTGGGAGGAGGACTTCGGCGAGATGTCCTCGCGCATCCAGCAGCTGGCCGACGGACGCATCATCTGCGTCTCGCGCCGCAGGCTGGCCGGCGGCGGGCGCGTCGTCACGCACGAGGACATCACCGAACGCCACCGCCTCAGCGCGCAGCTCGAGCAGCAGCACGCCCTGCTCAAGGAGCGCGAGGAGGAGCTGCGCGTGCGCAACCTCCAGCTCGACACCGCGCTCAACCACATGCTGCAGGGCCTGGCGATGTACGACGCCGAGCAGCGGCTGGTGGTGTGCAACCGCCGCTACATGGAGATGTACGGCCTCAGCCCCGAGCAGGTGAGGCCCGGCACGCCGCTGCGCAGCATCATCGAGCACCGCATCGCCCGCGGCGAATTCCCCGGCAGGACCTGCGACGAGCTGCTGAGCAGCATGGCCACGCGCCTGGCCGGCAAGGCTGCGACCCACTACACGAGCCAGCTCAGCGACGGCCGCCAGATCGCCGTGTCGGTGCAGGCGATGCCCGACGGCGGCACCGTCACCACCCACCACGACATCACCGAGCAGCGCCGCTCGGAGGCCAAGATCGCCCACATGGCGCTGCACGACGCCCTCACCGGCCTGCCCAACCGGACGCTGATGAACGAGCGCCTGGAGGAGGCGCTGCGGCGCGTGAAGCGTGACGAGATGGTGGCGATCCACCTGATCGACCTCGACCATTTCAAGACCGTCAACGACACGCTGGGCCACCCCTCGGGCGACCAGTTGCTGACCCTGGTCGCCGACCGCCTGCGCGCGGCGGTGGCGGACACGGACACGGTGGCGCGCATGGGGGGCGACGAGTTTGCGATCGTGCAGACGACCATTAGGCACCGTTCAGATGCAGCCGCGCTCGCCAACTGCGTCATCGACGCCATCGGCGCGGCCTTCGAGATCGACGGCCAGCAGGTGATGATCGGCACCAGCGTCGGCATCGCGCTGGGGCCGTTCGACGGGGCCAGCCCCGATCAGCTGGTCAGGAATGCCGACCTCGCGCTCTACCGCGCCAAGGGTGACGGGCGCGGCACCTACCGCATCTTCGAGCCTGACATGGATGCCCAGATGCGCGAGCGGCGGGCGCTCGAGTACGACCTGCGCAAGGCGCTGCCTGACCGCCAGTTCGAGCTCCACTACCAGCCGATCGTCAACCTTGCCAGCGACGAGATCACGGGCTTCGAAGCCCTCATCCGCTGGCACCATCCCGAAAGGGGGCCGGTGCCGCCCTGCACCTTCATACCGATCGCCGAGGAGATCGGCTTCATCGTGCCCCTGGGCGAGTGGGCGCTACGCGAGGCATGCGCGACGGCGGCGCAGTGGCCGGGCCAGCTCAGGGTGGCCGTCAACCTGTCGCCGGCGCAGTTCCGCAGCCCCGGCCTGATGCAGGTGGTGGTGGCGGCGCTCGCCTCCTCCGGCCTCGCCGCCGAGCGCCTTGAGCTCGAGATCACCGAGAACACCCTGCTGCAGGACAGCGAGGCGACGCTCAGCATGCTCTACCGGCTGCGTGCGCTGGGCGTGAGGATCGCCATGGACGATTTCGGCACCGGCTACTCGAGCCTGAGCTACCTGCAGAGCTTCCCCTTCGACAAGATCAAGATCGACCGCTCCTTCATCCACGACATCGCCGACGGGGTGGGCTCGCTCAACATCGTGCGCGCGGTGGCAGCGATGGCGACCGGTCTCGGCATGGCCACCACGGCCGAGGGAGTGGAGACGCAGGAGCAGCTCGACAAGGTGCGCGCGGAAGGGTGCACGGAGATGCAGGGCTACATATTCAGCCGGCCCATGCCCGCCCACGAGATCCCGCAGTTCCTGCGCGTCCACCTGAGGCTCCCCGCCGCGCTCGCGGCCGCCGGCGCCTGAGCCGCGGCACGCCCGTCAGCGGTGGCCGCGCAGGCGCTCGACCAGCTCCGCGGTGGGATAGGAATCGGCCGGCAGCCCGAACTTGATCTGCGCCGCCTTGATGCTGGCGCGGGTTGCTGCACCCAGCTTGCCGTCGATCTCGCCAACGGCGTAGCCGTGCCGCACCAGCAGCTGCTGCAGCTCGCGCGTCTGCTGCAGCGACCATTCCGGAATCTCGCGGCTGCCGCGGCTGAAGGGGGGGGCGCCGGCAAGCCTCGCCGCCAGATGGGCGGCGGTGAGGCAATAGTTCAGCGACTGGTTCCACTTCAGGTAGACCTGGAAGTTCTGGTAGGCGAGGAAGGCCGGGCCGAACCTGCCCATGGGCAGGACCAGCGAGGCCGGCACGGCATCGGGGGGGAGCGGGCGCCCATCCACAGCGGTCACGCCCCAGGCGGCCCACTTGGAGCGCGGATGCTGGATGGCGAGATCGGCTTGGTCCCACGGCAGATCGCGGGTGAGGCGCACCTCCTGCAGCCACGGCTGGCCGCGCTGCCAGCCCAGCGAGACGATGAAGTTGGCGGTGGAGGCGACCACGTCGGGGACGCTGCGCATGAGGTTGCGGCGGCCGTCTCCATCGAAGTCGACCGCGTGCTTGAAATAATGCGAGGGCAGGAACTGGGTCTGGCCGAGCTCGCCCGCCCACGACCCGACCATCTCCTCCGCCGTGAGGTCGCCGCGGTCGATGATGCGCAGCGCCTCGGTGAGCTCGTCACGGAACATCTCGGACCGGCGGCAGTCGTAGGCCAGCGTGGCAAGCGAGCGCAGCACGGGCAGGTTGCCCATGCCGACGCCGAAGTCGCTCTCGAGCGCCCAGAAGGCGACAATGACGGGACCCGGCACGCCGTACTCCTGTTCGACCTTGGCGAGCAGCTCGCGGTGTTGCTTGAGCCGGGCGGCTCCCGCCTGCAGCCGGTTCTGCGAGATCAGCTTGCCGGCGAAGGCTAAGAAGCTCTGGGCGAAGAAGCCCTGCTTGCGATCGCGGGCGATGATGCCGGGATCGAGCGTCATGCCGTCGAGGGCGCTGGCGATGGTTGCGCGCGAGATGCCCTTGGCGGCCGCCTCGCGGCGGAAGCCTGCGAGCCACGCCTCGAAGCTGCCCGTGTTCTGGCAGCCGTTGCGCGGAGGCGGATACTTGCTGGGATCGGCCGCCGCCGGCGCTGCTGCCGTCAGCGCCAGGGTCAAGATCGCCGCTGCCGCTGCCGCTGGTGTCCGCATGTCTGCCGCTTGCCCGTGCTGGTGTTGGGAGGTTTACTGAGGCGCGCCGGCTCGCCGGCGTCAAGGCACCGCCCCTTCCCGGGCCCGGCAGCGCTGTGGAAGCGCTGCGGGCCCGAAAAGAGGCTCCCCCGTCGAACTGGCAGGCGCGCGTGGCGCCAGCATGGCGTCACGACGGCCCTGGGCAGAGCTCAAACGCGCGCTCGAGCGCCCGCTCGCGCGAGAGGAAGCGGGCGATCCGTTTCCCGTTCGGCGTGTGGACCTTCATGAAAGCCTCGGCCTGCGGGTGCTCGAGCGCCTCCTCGACCTGCAGGACCGTGTACTTGACCGTGGCGTCGTCGACCGAGCGGATGAGAAGGGCGATCGGCCCGCCGTAGCTCGCCGCAAACACGTCGCAGGCGGGCGGCCGCGGCTCCGCGGGAGGCATGAGCGCAGCGAGCCGGGGCCTGCTTGCGCGCGCCTCCATCTCGTCGTCCTCGGCCGGCGGCAGCGGCGCGCCGGAGGGCGTGCAGTTGGCCTGGCGATAGCGCTCGGCCACCCACTCGATCGACTTGGCGTAGTTGCGGTCCTTGGCCCAGCGGTCGGTGAGGTCGTCGAAGCGCACCGGCCGGCGCAGGGCGAGCGACAGCTCGACGATCTCGTCCTGCTTCTCGCGCGTGCGTGGCGCCAGGGGATCGGGGACGCGCTCGCCGGAGTAGGCGACGAGGTGCTGCATCTGGGCCAGCACGCCGGTCGACACGTCCGGAAAGCTGTCGCCCGGAACGCCGCCGCCGGTGGCGCCGATGCCGGCAAAGTTGTTCTGGGTGGGGTCGACGTCGCCCCACCGGCCGCTGCCCGTCTTGTAGGAGAGATAATTGGTCTCGAGCAGCATCTGAAAGAAGGCGTAGTCCCAGCGGATACCGAGCGCCTCCCCGTGCAGTTTGTAGTAGCGGGCGATGTCGCGGAAGCGGGCGTCGAGGTTGGGCGTGCGCTCGAGGAGGTGGCGCATGAGTCGGGCGGGCGTCACGCACGCGGGCACCGCCTGCTCCGGGCTCCTCACCCGGATCTCGGGCAGCGCAGGGCGGCGCGCGGCCTCGGCCGCGCCCGCGCCGACCGCCGCGGCCAGCGCAAGCGCCGCCGGCGCCCGCATCAGATAACGCGGCCCGACCGTAACCATGACTCCCTCGCGCCTGCGCGCCGGCTTCGCCACAAGCGCTCGCTGCAGCCTAGCCCTCCGGGCACAGCTCGAAGGCCTTGTCGAGCGCCTGCGACTGGCTGGCGAACTCGCCGGTGATGGACCCGCCCTTGGCGTAGGCGGCGATGAAGGCGTCGGCCTCGCGGGTCTCGGCGCCTTCGTTGACGTCGAGCACCGTATAGTTGACGACCTTGTCCACGACCGAGCGGATGATGAGGGACTTCTGGCCGCCGTAGCTTGCCGTCCACACGCGGCACTTCTGGCCGGCGGCCGGAGGCGGCTGCACCAGTGGCTTGGCGGCGCCCGCTGCGGAGGCCACCTGCTGCTTGGCGCTGGCTGCGGCCTTGGCCTGGGCCTGAGCCTGAGAGGTGCCGGCGGCAGGCGCCTGTGCGGTGCCGGCTCCGGGCGCCTGCGGCTTGGCTTCGACCTTGGCCTCGCGCGCCTTGCCGGCGGCCCCGAGATCGGCCTTGGCCGCGGGCGGCGGCTCGGTGGCGGCGGCGCGGGCCGGCGCCTCGTCTGCAGCCTGCCGCTCGCCCTCCTGGGGGTTGAGGATCTTGTAGGGCGCGGGCGGGGACTTGGCGGGGCCGGTCGAGGCGGTGGTGGCAGGCGCGCCCAGCGCGGAGCGGCGCTCGTTGGCCTCCGCCTTGCCCTCGTCGATGGCGCGGCGAGCAAGGGCGGTGCCCGACGGCCGGGGCTCCTTCGTCCCGGCGACCGCGGTGCCCTTGCGGCCACCGGCCTCGGCCACCAGCTCGGGCCGCGGGTCGGGAGCCTCGCAGAAGGCGGCGAAGCGCTCGGCGATGCCGTCGAGCATGCGCGCGTAGCTGGTCGACCCGGGCGCCCACTTCTCCGCCAGATCGCCGAACGTGATGGGCTTGGTGAAGCGGGCCTGCCATTTGGTCAGCACACCCCATTCCTGGACCTTGCGGGTGCGCTCGGCCACGGGGCTCTCCAGCCGCTCGCCCGAGTAGAGCAGGAGATGCTCGAGATGCGCGCGCACGCCGGTGGAGATGTCTTTGAAGCTCTCGCCGGGCTCGCCGCGGCCGGTGGCCCCGAGGCCCGCGAAGTTGTTCTGCGTGGGCTTGACCTCGCCGGCGCGGCTGCCGTTGCGGAAGCTCAGCGCGCCGGTCTCCAGGATCATCTGGTAGAAGGCGAAGTCCCAGCGGATGCCCAGCGCCTCGCCCTGGCGCATGTACTCCACGGGCACGCTCTCAAAGCGCGGGCTGAGGCCCGGATTGCGCTCCTTGAGGAAGGCCAGCAGCCTGCCCGGCGTCACGCATTCGGGCACCGCGTTGTGCGGCCCGGTTCTGATCGCAGGCATCTCGCCCGCAGCGGCACAGTGAAGCGGAGCCGAGATGAATGCGAGGAGAAGAATGGATTTGACGCGACGCATGGCACACCCACCTGTTTCCCTACGCCCCCGTGCGCCCGCTCCCAACGCGCACTCGAGACACAGACCCGTTTTCTGCTAGGGCCTTAACCTTAAAGGGCGGTTAACACGCCACCCCTCCGGGATGGCGCGTCTCGGCCCTCGACGCTCTGCTCGCCGCCATCCCCACGTCGGCGCCGGGCGCCTTCGATGGCGGCTTGGAGAAGACCCTCGCGAAGCGGCTCGCCGCACACGACGAAGCGCAACCGCAGGCGCGAGTGTGCACCGCTGGATGGGGCGAGAGTTTGGGCGTTCCATGGCGAGGGTTGGGGCGATCCGTGGCGGCCCTGTGGCATGCGCCCAAGCCGCCGCCCCGGTGGGCGCGCGGTGCAGGCCTCTTTCCAGGCGGCAAAATGTAGGCCTCTGCAACGAATCCCAGCACCACAATGCCTAATGAATAGGCATTAATGAAATGCGGTACCGCCCAAATATCGAGCAAATAGCCCCGCGCAAAAGCCTTGTCGGTCAAAGTGTTGCGCTGTCGTCACGTACTGAGGTGGATAGCATGGATACTTCAACAAATCCCCTTGCAGTAGCGCGGATTCTGGCAAAATTGCTTACACACCGAATCAGTAGGGAAGCACCCATGAACGCGAGACCTCCCCGCTCGGCTGGTGGCGCCGCCATTGCCGGCGCCTTGCTGTTGATGGCCGGGCCGGCCCTGGCCGACGGCATGTACAAGAAGGCACCCGCCGCCCCCAAGCCGGAGCCGCGCGCGTGCAACCTGTCGGCTAACGTGGCCCTGGCCACGGAATATGTCTTTCGCGGCTTCTCGCAGACCGCCGAAGGGCCGGCGGTCCAGGGCGGCTTCGATGCCACTTGCGGCATCTTCTACGCCGGCGTGTGGGCCTCCAACCTTGACTTCAACGCCGGCACCGGTTCCTTCGACGTGCTGGGCTTTCCCTTCGATGCCAGCATCGAGATGGACTGGTACCTCGGCTTCAAGCCGGTCACCGGCAAGATCACCTGGGACCTGGGGGTGATCTACTACACCTACCCGAACGCCCAGAACCCCGGCCTGGAGCTCAACTATGTGGAGCTCAAGGTCGGCGGCAGCACCGAGGTGTGGAAGGACGGCACCTTCGGCGTGACGGTGTTCTACTCGCCCGACTACCAGCTCGAGTCCGGCAAGACCTGGACGGTCGAGACCACCTTTACCCAGGCGCTGCCCAAGGTGGGCATGGTGAGCCCGTCCGTCAGCGTGCTGCTCGGCTACCAGAAGAACGAGGGCGACCCAAGCTACCTGAACTCGTTCGGCAATGGCGACGACCACTACTGGTACTGGAACGCCGGCCTGACGCTGGGCTTCCTGGAGAAGTTCTCCCTCGACCTGCGCTACTGGGACACCAGCATCGACAACAACGGGCTGTTCACCAACTTCTGCGAGGGCGCGACCTTCCAGTGCGACCAGCGCTTCGTCGCCACCCTCAAGTTCACCTACTGACCCCCAGGCCGTCGAAACGAGGCGATGTGGTCGAGCCCCCCTCGCGGGGGCTCGATCGTTTCCGGGCTCTCTGCTGCAGTCCCTTTTCGGGCCGGCAGTTAGGGGGCGCTTAACCGCGATGTGCTCAACTGCGGGCGGTTCGGCTTGGTGTGAGAGGCGTCCGCGGCATGTGCCGGTTGCGTGGTGAGAGAAATGGGGCGCATTGCCTGGCACCCGCTGCGCGGCTCTTTGCCGCCGGGCTCGCCCTCGCAGCCGGCGGGTGCGCCGCCGGCCCGGCCCAGCCGCCGAGGCCCCAGCTTCTCACCCTGGCGGCGCTCATGGGCTCGCCCCTCGCCCTGCGCACTGCGCCGAGCGATTTCTCCGGCCCCCTCTCGCCCGCAGAGCAGGAGGCGGTGATCGCCCGCGCCATCACCGCCCACGAGATGCGCCGGCCCTGAGCGCCGCGCGCCGGTGCGAGAGACCGGCCCAGGCGAGCGTCAGAAGAACGCCTGCAGCCCGGTCTGCGCCCGGCCGAGGATCAGGGCGTGGACGTCGTGGGTGCCTTCGTAGGTGTTGACCGTCTCCAGGTTCGCCAGGTGGCGCATGACGTGGTACTCGATCTGGATGCCGTTGCCGCCGTGCATGTCGCGCGCGGTGCGGGCGATGTCGAGCGCCTTGCCGCAGTTGTTGCGCTTGACGATGGAGATCACCTCGGGCGCCGCGCGGCCGGCATCAAGCAGGCGGCCCACGCGCAGCGCGCCCTGCAGGCCCAGCGCGATCTCGGTCTGCATGTCGGCGAGCTTCTTCTGCACGAGCTGGGTGGCGGCGAGTGGCCGGCCGAACTGCTTGCGCTCGAGCGTGTAGGCGCGCGCGCGGTGCCAGCAGTCCTCGGCCGCCCCCATCGCTCCCCAGGCGATGCCGTAGCGTGCCCGGTTGAGACAGCCGAACGGGCCCTTGAGCCCGGACACGCCGGGCAGCAGGTGCTCCTCGCCCACCACGACGCCGTCCATCACCACCTCGCCGGTGACGGAGCAGCGCAGGCTGAGCTTGCCGCCGATCTTGGGAGTGGAGAGGCCCTTCATGCCCTTCTCCAGGACGAAGCCGCGGATCTGGCCGTCGTGGGCGGCGGACTTGGCCCACACCACAAACACGTCGGCGATGGGGGCGTTGGAGATCCACATCTTGGTGCCGACCAGGCGATAGCCGTCGGCAACCTTCTCGGCGCGCGTGGTCATGGAGCCGGGATCGGAGCCGGCATCGGGCTCGGTGAGGCCGAAGCAGCCGACCCACTCGCCGGTGGCGAGCTTGGGCAGATACTTGCGCCGCTGGGCCTCCGATCCGTAGGCGTGGATGGGGTACATGACGAGCGAGGACTGCACGCTGTTCATGGAGCGGTAGCCCGAGTCCACGCGCTCGATCTCGCGGGCGACGAGGCCGTAGGCCACGTAGCCTGCTCCGGCGCAGCCGTAGGCCTCGGGCAGCGTGACGCCGAGAAGGCCCAGCGCCCCCATCTCGGTGAAGATGGCGCGGTCGGTCTTCTCCTCCAGATAGGCCTCGATGACCCGCGGCAGCAGCTTCTCCTGGGCGTAGGCGCGGGCGGTGTCGCGGATGGCGCGCTCCTCCTCGCTGAGCTGGTCCTCGAGAAGGAAGGGGTCCTCCCAGCTGAAGGCCGCAGCCGCCGGCTTCGGCGCGGAGGTCTGGTCCTGCATCGTCAGTCTCTCCAGCATCGCCGCTCGGCGCGGCCGCAGGACCACTCTTAGCATGCGGGCGGCGCTGCGCCACGGGTCGCGCCAACGCCCCTCGGCTCACCGATAGATGAGGTAGGGCGCGCGCCGGGCCCTGAAGCGGGCGACCTCGTCCTGCCAGGCGGCAACGATGGCGGCTCCGTCGGCCCCCGCCGTCAGCATGCGGTAGAGACGGCGGGTGCCGGCGATGGCGTGGAGCATGGCGAGGTTGGTAAAGAGCGGCTCCACGCCCCTGCTGCGCGCCTCGGCGGCGATGTGCACCAGCAGATGCATGCCGGCCTCGAGCGGCTCGAAGCGGTCCGCGTCGGTGACACGGAGGCGCACGCCGGCGAGCCGGCGACCCTCGAAGCGGGGCTGGGCGGCGACGCCTGGGATCGAGCGCGGGATGAAGGCCGCGGTCTCGAAGGCCACGCCCGGCAGGGCGAGCGCGGCCATGCGCTCGACCGTGCGCCGCGCATCGAGCCAGGGCGCGCCCACGAGCGAGAACGGGGTGGGCGTGCCGCGGCCCTCGCTCACCTCGGCCTCGCCGACGATGCCGGTGCCGGGATAGACGAGGGCGGCCTCGAAGGTCGGGATGTTGGGGCTGGTGGCGACCCAGGCGCGCCCCGTCTGCGGCCAGCGCATGGCGCGCCGCCAGCCCTGCATCTCGACGATGGTGAGGTCGAGGGCCTCCAGGCCCTCCAGCCAGCGCTCGCCCTTGATCATGCGCGCGAGCTCGCCGACCGTGAGCCCGTGCACGATCGGGATCGGATACTGGCCGACGAAGGAGCGCAGGGCGGGCTCGAGCACGAAGCCCGACACGTAGTCGCCGCCGAGCGGGTTGGGGCGGTCGAGGACCAGGAACGGGATGCGGGCGGCGGCGGCCGCCTGCATGGCAAGTCCCATGGTGGAGATGTAGGTGTAGAAACGGGCGCCGATGTCCTGGATGTCGAACACCAGGACATCGAGCCGGCGCAGCATGGCGGGCGTGGGCTGCCGGACGGCGCCGTAGAGGCTATGGATGGGCACGCCGGTGCGCGGATCGACCGCATCGCCCACCTTGGCCCCGGCCTCGGCGGTGCCGCGGAAGCCGTGCTCGGGGGCGAATATGGCCGCAAGCCGCGCGCCGGGGGCGCGGGCGAGCAGGTCGGCCAGATGCTCGGCCCCGACCCGGCCGGTCTGGTTGGTGATGAGCCCCACCCGCTTGCCCGCAAGCGCGGAAAAGCCGGAGGCGGCTAGGACCTCGGCGCCGCTGGCGACGGGCGGGGAAGATGTGGGCTGGCCGGCAGATGGGGCTGCCATGGCCCAGGTATGGACGATCGCAGCGAGGAGAGCGAGGGCCGTCTTCGTGCGTGGCATGCTGCAGACAAGCCCGGCGCGTCCCCGAGGGCCGCGCCGGATCCCTCCCCGCCCTGGCCCCTCCGCGCGCCCAGGACACATGAGAAGGCGCCCCGGAGCAAGGACCCAGCGGGCGACATGGTCAAGACCGGGCGGGAAGGCCTGGAATGTCGGGCAGGCTCAGCGGTCCTGGTAGTGGGCGGTGAACACGGCCCGGGCCGCATCGGCGGGGGCCACGCCGCGGAGCGTGAGCTGCTCGTAATGGCGGGCGGCCGAGAGGCCCTCCCGGACGGCCTCGGCCATGGCGCGCAGGTCCGAGAGGAGGCGGAAAGCGCCCTCCCGCAGGGCCGGCGCGGGACCTGCAAGTGGCTTGGAAGGGGCGGCAAGCGTGCTCATGATCATCTCTCTGTTCTGCGAGGAGGGTCGGCCTCTTTTGTGCATTGCAATGTGGCATACCATATGCCACATTGCAATGCGAGGTCGGGCCATGGCGGCTATGCGGAAGGCGCATGGGGACCGCTGCGCAGGCGCCCCCGGCTCTGCTAATCACGCCTCCATGGCAGGCGGCGGCATCAGCATCCTTGAACTCGGCGAGGCCGAGCCGGCGGAGAGCGTGCTCGGCGCAGTGGAGGCGATCTTCTTCGAGGCCAGCGGGCGCATCTTCGCGCCCGGCCCGGAGCGCGACGCCTTCCGCGAGCGCTGGCTCGGCCGCTACCTGCAGGGCGGCAGCGACGTGGCGCTGGTGGCGCTGGCCGGCGAGGGCGCTGGCGGGGGAGAGAACGGGGACGGCGGCGCCGGCGGGGCGGGCGGGCGCGCGGTGGCGGGCTATCTCGTGGGGGCCGTCGAGGACCCCGCGCAGAGCCCGCGCTTTGCCGATCTCAGCTACTTCCGCGCCGACTTCGCCGAGCTGTGCCCGCGCTATCCCGCCCACCTGCACGTTAACCTGGCGCCGGCCTACCGCGGCCGCGGCATCGGCGCGCAGCTGGTCGAAGCCTTCGCGGCGCGCGCCGCTGCAGCGGGCGCGCCGGGCATGCACGTCGTCACGGGGCAGGGCATGCGCAACGTGCGCTTCTATCTGCGCTGCGGCTTTGCCGAACGCGGCGCGGCGCTGTGGAACGGACGGCGGATCGTGTTCCTCGGGCGGGCGCTGGGGTAGAGGCGGGGACGTGTGCGGGGCTCCGGCCCGTGATCCTTCAGACGCTGGTCGATCGCCCCTCGTGCCCGCCGCCGGGTTCTGGGGTTCTGCGACTCACATATTGACATGAGACGCTAATCTCATTACAAGCCTGACGTCCAGACCTCCGGCGCCGCTTCGCGCGCCGGATTCGAAGGGAGACCGGCAGTGCAGCCGCCGCAGGCTCGCGCAACGACGCCTCTGGCGGCCATGGCCGGTCCGGCCGGGCTCCCCGATGGGGCCCCACGGTGCCAGCCCCGATGAGGCGGGCGCCGCCGTCCCGGAGCCGTCCGGCTTTGCTTTCGAGAGGATGCACCATGGCCCTGACCCCGCAGCAGATGGACGAGAAGATGGACGAGCACTTCGCCTTCGAGGGGCGCGACGACATCGAAGGCGTGCTGGCGACGCTCGCCAAGGACGTGGAGCACGACATCGTCGGCTGGCCGGCGGGCCCCTCGCACGGCCGCGAGGGCGCGCGCAAGTTCTACGAGACGCTGTTTCTCGATCTCGCCGAGAGCAAGGTGCGATGCGTGAGGCGCCTCTACGGCCACAACTTCATGGTCGACGAGTCGGTCTGGAGCGGCAGGGCGCCGGGCAGGCCATTCGGCCTGGAGGGCCGCAACCGTCCCCTGGAGTTCCGGCTCCTGCACGTGATCGAGTTCGCCGACGGCGGCGACATCCGGCGCGAGAACGTGTGGATCGACCTGGCCTCCATCATGCGGCAGCTCCCGCAGGACTGACGTGACCGCGACAGAAAAGATCGGCCGTCCCAACCAGAGGACGCGCACCCGCAAGGACCTTCTCCAGGCGGCGGCCCGGCTCATGAGGCGGGGCAGCACGCCGACCCTGGAGGAGGTGGCCGAGGAGGCCCTGGTCTCGCGCGCCACGGCCTACCGCTACTTTCCGAGCGTCGAGGCGCTCCTGGTCGAGGCGGCGGTGGACGTGGCCGTGCCCGGGCCCGAGGACCTGTTCCGCGACGAGACCTCGCGCGATCCCGTCCTGCGCCTGCAGCGCGTGGAGACCGCGCTCCACGACATGATCGCTGCCAACGAGCCTCTCGTGCGCACCGTGCTCGCCCACTCCATCCAACGCGGCATGCGCGCGGACGAGGACGGCAGGCTGCCCAGGCGGCAGAACCGGCGCACGCCGCTGATCGAGGCGGCGCTGGAGCCCGCGCGTCATCAGTTCAAGCCGGCCGTCCTGAGAGAGCTCACCCGCGCCCTGGCCCTGGTCATGGGGCCGGAGGCGACCATCGTCGTCAAGGACGTCCTGCAGCTCGGCGATGCCGAGGCGCGCAGGGTCAAGCGCTGGGCCATCCGCGCGCTGGTCGAGGCGGCGAGGAGGCCAGCCGAGGACGACTGAGCTATCGCCATGGAGACGATCATGAGCACTTCGGGCGGCATGGAGCGCCGCGACGCAGCCGGCGGCCTCCTGGACGCGCTCGGAGCGGCGATGAGGCGCCTGTCGGCGGCCTACATTCTGCGCCGCCTCGAGGCGGCGATCCCTCGGCTCCGGGCGATGAGCGACGAGCAGCTGGGCGTAATCGGCCTCTCCCGTGCGGATGTGGCGGGTTGGGCGAGCGAGGCGGCAGGACAGTGCGCACCGGGCCGGCAATGCCCGGAGCGCGACGCCGGCGCCTGCTCCCTCGCAGCGGCGAGATGCACTGCCACGGCGCCGCCGGCATGCTGACGACCTTCGCCGACGCGCCCTTCACCTCGCCCGAGCTGGAGGCGCTGCTGGCGGAGGGCGGCAACCTCGCGTGGGCGGCGGGCGCTCGCCAAGGGCTCCAATCTCTGGCACGGCACGGCCGGCAGCGGCTACGCCCCGCTCAAGCTCTACCGGCGGACGGGCGAGGCGCCGTGGCTGGAGCGGGCGCGCTTCGCCGCCACCCCCATCGCCCAGTGCCGCGACAAGCGGGCCGAGGGGGCCCGGGCGCCATGTGCTGTGGACCGGGGATACGGGCCTCGCCTGCTACCTTAAGGACTGCATCGAGGCCGAGCCGAGCTTTCCCACGGTCGACGTGATCTGAGAGGCCCGCACCGGCTTGCCTCCCGGCGCCGCCGCATTAGGGTACGGCAGGAGCTGGGAAGCGGGCGGCATCGATGCCGGCAGACACCTACGACACCATCATCGTCGGCGCGGGCACGGCCGGCTGCCTGCTCGCCAACCGCCTCTCCGCCGACCCCGGCCGGCGCGTGCTGCTGCTCGAGGCCGGCGGCAAGGACAACTATCACTGGATCCATATCCCCGTCGGCTACCTCTACCTGATGGGCAACCCGCGTGCCGACTGGTGCTTCAAGACCGCCGAGGAGCCGGGCCTCAACGGCCGCAGCCTCGCCTACCCGCGCGGCAAGGTGCTGGGCGGCTGCTCCTCCATCAACGGCATGATCTACATGCGCGGGCAGGCGCGCGACTACGACCTGTGGCGGCAGATGGGCAACCCCGGCTGGGCGTGGGAGGACGTGCTGCCCTACTTCAAGAAGCACGAGGACCAGTGGGCGCTCGCGCCCGAGGCCTTCGACGACCTGCACGCCCGCGGCGGGGAGTGGCGGGTGGAGCTTGCCCGCATCCGCTGGGAGATCCTCGACGCCTTCCGCGAGGCGGCGGCGGAGGCCGGCATCCCCAAGGTCGACGACTTCAACCGCGGCGACAACGAGGGCTGCGGCTATTTCCACGTCAACCAGAGGTCGGGCGTGCGCTGGAACACGGCCAAGGGCTTCCTGCGGCCGGTGCGTCACCGCCCGAACCTGACCGTCGAGACCGAGGCGCTGGTGGAGCGGCTCACGCTCGAGGACCGGCGCGTTACGGGGCTCGTGGTGCGCCAGCGCGGGCAGCGGCGCACGCTCAAGGCGGCGCGCGAGGTGGTGCTGGCGGCCGGCGCCATCGGCTCCCCGCAGATCCTGCAGCTGTCGGGCATCGGACCCGGCGCGGTCCTGCAGCGGCTGGGGCTCGGCGTCGTCCACGAGCTGCCGGGCGTGGGCGAGAACCTGCAGGACCACCTGCAGATCCGCTGCGCCTACCGCGTGAGCGGGGTCAAGACCATGAACGAGCGCTTCCAGAGCCTGGTACAGCGCGGCCTGTTCGCCGCCCAGTATCTCCTGACCCGGCGCGGGCCCATGACCATGGCGCCCTCCCAGCTCGGCGCCTTTGTCAAGTCGGACGAGACGCGCGAGACGCCCAACCTGCAGTACCACGTCCAGCCGCTCACCCTGCCCAGGTTCGGCGAGCCGCTCGACCCGTTCCCGGCCTTCACCGCCAGCGTCGCCAACATCCGCCCGACCAGCCGCGGCTGGGTGCGCATCACCTCGCCCGAGCCCGGCGCCCAGCCCGAGATCAGGCCCAACTATCTCTCCACCGAGGAGGACCGCCAGGTGGCGGCGCAGGCCATCCGCGTCACGCGCCATATCGTGTCGATGCCTGCGCTCGCCCGCTACCGGCCCGAGGAGTTCCGCCCCGGCCCCGAGCACCGGAGCGACGAGGCGCTGGCGCGGGCGGCGGGCGACATCTCCACCACCATCTTCCATCCCGTGGGCACCTGCCGCATGGGCTCCGACCCCGGCGCGGTGGTCGACCCCAGGCTCAAGGTGCGCGGGCTCGAGGGGCTGCGCGTGGCAGACGCCTCGGTGATGCCCACCATCACATCGGGCAACACCAACGCACCGACCCTGATGATCGCGGAGAAGGCGGCGGCCATGATCCTGGAGGACGCGCGCTAGCCCGCTTTATTCGCCATAGTTGCGCGGCGACGGTCTTTCGACAACGGGCGTGAAGCATCGGCCGGGTTTACGGCGGGGATTTGTCTGGAACGCTGGTTGGACGCGTTGGAGGTTGACGCCTGTGGCT
>Ga0209172_10001069_pt1 | contig 64363 bp, 47 predicted proteins | sample LarsenN4metaG_FD_184113 | JGI IMG/M metagenome (GOLD analysis project Ga0209172, IMG submission 184113) | Hot spring sediment bacterial and archeal communities from British Columbia, Canada, to study Microbial Dark Matter (Phase II) - Larsen... ...
TGCATCGGGGATCCCGTCGACATCCGAATCCTCGGCGTTGTCGAACGTGCGCGTGTGCGTGGCTGAGAGGCCCGGTGCCGGCTCCCCGCTCTCCGGGTCCACGTTGGCCGGGAAGATTATCCCCCGCGCAATCGCGAACCCGGCCTGTTCCTGCGACAGCGTCAACCCGTCGCCGTCTGCGTCCGCGTCGGGCGAGAGCGGGTTGTTCTGCCGCGCGAAGACGTTGTTGGCCGGGTCTTCGCTGACGAAGTCCGGATCGTCGATCACGGCCTTGACGAAGAAGTCGGCCGTCGCCACCGCGCCGACCGGGATGATCAGCGTCGTCGCCCCGCTGTGCAGGCCGACGGTCTTGTCCGTCTCCGCCGTGATCGCCACCACGCGGGACAGCAGCAGGTCGCCGCCGGTGATCGCCCGCGTGTCGTTGGTGGACACGTAGAAGCGGAGGTTGAAGTCCTCGACCGGCTGGTTGACGCTCACGCTGTACTCGTAGGTCACCTCGAAGTCGCGGCCCGGCGCCGCCCCGCCGTAGACCAGGCTGGTCATCGCCAGGTCCACCACGTACTTCTGCGTCGAGCTGCGCTCGTTGTTGCCCACGTTCAGCTCGCCCACCACGTCGGCCGGGTCCAGCGTCGCCACGATCACCGCGTCGGCGTTGGCCGGGAGGGCCTTCGCCCGCAGCGCCGCGTCGAGGTCGATCAGCGCCGTGGAGTGGCTGCCGGGCGTCGCCACGCCGGCGAGCGTGGTCAGGGTGTTGGCCGCGGTATCCAGGCTGAGTCGGATGTCGAACGGCTCGATGTTGCCGGGGCTGATGACCGTGAAGTCCACCCGCGCCCGGAACGAGCCCAGCAGCAGCGTGACCTGGTCCACGCGCAGATCGACCACCTGCGCCTCGAAGGCTACGTTGCTGCCGGTGAGGTTCTCGATCACCGCGCCGTCCGGGACGCCGGGGTCCACCGCCGCGATGATGCGCTGCCCGTTCTGGATGCGCTGGCCGAGCGGCAGGGCGTTGAGCCCGGCGCGGAAGTTCCCGGTCGTCACCAGGTGCGCGCCGGGATTGCGCAGGGCCGAGTCGGCGATGCTGATGGTCGCAAGCTCGCCGGCGGCGTCGACGGCGCCGTCCTGCGGGCTGCGGTCCAGGCCGACCTTGATCTGGAAGGCCGGCACGCGGGCCGGGCTGAGGATGGTGTAGGAGACCGACGCAGTGGTCGAGCCGGCCCCGCTGTTGTCGATCACCACCCCGATCGTGTTGGCCACCAGGTCCACCAGCATGTCGGCCGAGACGCCCTTGTTGTTCCCCGCCGGCTCGATCAGGCCATCGGCGGGGTCGACGTTCACCTCGGCGATGTAGTTGTCCGAGCCCTGCACGCCGATCGCGTCCAGCGCCGCGCGCACGTTGCGCGTCACGGTGAACGTGCCCGGGGCGACAAAAGGCGCGAGGAAGTCAGGCACCACTAGCGGCGCGTCGGCGACGTTGTCGTTGTTGGTATCCAGCCCGAGCCGGATGTGGAAGTTCCGTACCTCCACCGGCGCCGTGATCGTGTAGGTGATGCGCACGTCCATCCCGTCGTTGCCGACGTCCAACACGGAAACAGACGAGAGGTCCACCGTCTGTGGCCGCAACACCGTGTTGTCGTCCGCGTTGTTGTCGGGGATCGTTCCCGGAATCAGCGCTTCGGCGCTGAGCACGTCCCCGTGGCCGATCATAGCGTTCAGCACCAGATCGAAGTCCAGCTCGGGGGGTGAGAAGCCCGTGTAGCTGCCATTGGCGCGCTGGCCGGCCGGCACCGTCGCGATCCGCGAGAAGCCCGCGATCTCAACCCGGATCTGGAACTCAGCGATGTCGGCGGGCGCGTTTGTCACGACGGCGTAGTCCACCTCTGCCCGCGCGCGGCGCGTGGCCTCATTGTAGACCAGGCGCACGTCCCGAATGGCGATGTTGGTCACCTCCCGCACAACGTCCTGAGCCACGTTGTTGCCCTCGGAAAACTCGCCCAAGACGCCGTCGACGTCCAGCAGGGCCAGGATGCGCTCGCCCGCGCGCAGCGCCAGCGCGCTGAGGTCCACCACCGCCAGGTGCGTCCCGGGGGTAACCTCCCCGGGCAACATTGGCGGAATCAGCTCGCCGGGATCGGGCACCCCGTCGTTGTTGGCGTCCCGATAGAACCCGATGCTGTAGGGGCGCACCTGCGCGGGGCTGCTGACCGTATACGTCAGTGTGGCCATGTTCACTGCGTCGAGCACCAGCGCGCGCGCGTCCAGGTCGACGAAGAGTGGGACGCTGCAGTCGGCGTTGTCGGCCGGGTCCTCCAGCGGCTCATCGTCGTCCACGTCGAGCGTGACGACGACGCGCTCGTCATGGTCGATGTCGGCTGCGACGCCGGCCACGAGCGGGCGTGCGATCGAGTAGGTCCCGGGCGCTAGGCCAATGTCCGGATCCCCCAGCGGAATCAGTTGGCGGGCGCCCGTCCGGGGACCGCAGGAGATGGGGTCCACGTCGTCCAGGCCGATTTCGATGGCGAACGCGTTGACCGGGTCGGAGCCTTCTACCACGTAGCTGAAGGTTACCGCCCCCCCGACCACCACGACCGACCCGGGTGTAATCCGGATGTTCCGGCGCTGCGTGATCCGGAACTCCGTCGAGGTGGCCGACGTGACACCCGGTGCGCTGGCTTCCAAACGGTAGCTGCCCACGCAGCCAAGGCGCAAGTTATCGAACGTCGCCAGGCCAGCGACGGCCGGTTGATCCACTGTGCCCTCGAGCGGGCAGCTATTGGGCAGCAGGGCGACGTGCACCATCTCTGTGAAGTTCAGATCCCGGTTGCCGCCGCCGTCAACCGCTTCGACTGTCACTGGCGGACTGATGATCTCGGCGGCGATCGTGTTGCTCGGCTGCTGCACGAAGCGCAGCGCCGTGGCGCTTCCCGCCGTGAAGCTCAGGTGGATCGCGCTGGGCTGCGCGATCGCGACGGCATCGGTCTCGTCGAACGCGCGCACGTCGATCATCTGCACCGCCGTGGCCGTGACCGTGAACGTCACCTGGCCGGAGGCGTTCGAGGCGCCGGACGCGACGGCGTTGACCGTGCCCGGCAACGGCTGGCCGTTGGCCAGCTCCAGCCGCACCGTGTTCCCGCTCACCGGGTTGCCGAACTCGTCCCGCAGCGTGGCACGAACCTGTACGCTGTCCACCCCGTCCGCGACGGCGCTCGTGTCGCCGCCCACGGCCTCGATCGTCGACTGGCCGGCGTTGGTGGGTCCCGCCAGGATGTCGAACGGATCGCTGACGACCTCGTTGGCCCCCGGCAGCGGCGGGCCCGTCTTTCGCTCCGCCTTGAGCGTGTACGCCCCCGCGGTGGTCAGACGCAGGTTTTCCGTGGCCGTCCATTCCGCGACGCCGAAGACCGTGTCCACCTCTTTCTGCCCGTCCAGCGTGCCCGGGCCGCTGTCCTTGGTGAGCTTGATGGTGCGGGTGGTCGCGTCGGTCACGACATTGTCGCACTGGTCGACGATCGCAACCTGCGGGAGCAACGGCTGGCCGGCTTCGGTGTCCACCGGCTGAACGCTGAACGCCAGGTGATGCGCAGCGCCATGTACGACCATCACATCGACCAGGTTCCGGCTCAGTCCGGTCGTGTCCACGGCGACGGTGATGTCGGCCGCGTCGCCGGCCACGGCCGACGCGCAGCTCGTGGCGCGCATCGCAATCCCGGTAAACTCAATCGTCTCAGCGGCGCCGCTGCTTGCCCCCGCGACCGTGAAGACGATGGTCGTCGCCGTGGGCGTCACGCTGACGTCCACCCCGGCCCCGCTGCCCAGGTCCAGATTCCCGGTAATGTCGGCCGTGACCGAGTTCGCCGTGGTCTGGAATTCGAAGCCGGCTGGGGCCGTAATCGTGATCGTCGTGCCGACCGTCCACTCGCCCGCCGCAGCCTCCGACAGAATCGGGTCGGTGAGCGTCGGGCTGAACCCCGATGACGCCGGCGGCGCCGTGTCGGCGCTGACGTCCATCGTGCCGACCGTGGTAACGTCGTCGCCCCTGGCGACAGCCGCCAGCAGGCCGCAGCAGGCGGTCACGACGGCCAGCAAACCGCGACCGCGAACCGTTGTGACGGAGCCGCCGCAGTGATGCGGCGGCCAAACCGGGCCACGACTGGCCCGGCTCGGCTCGTTCTGGTCACGCTCGCGGCTGAAAACAACTCGTCCAACAACGCGATCAGCACGCATGACACTTCCTCCGGAGTCCCGGTTGCAAGACCCTGAAACCTGCGATTTGAAAAGCCTCTCCCTGTTCGCTGCGGCGCCCGACTGCTCGGTCCGGGGGGGCGACGCACCCATCGCGACGATCGCTACGGTAGCATCCGTGCGAAGAACCAGCCGCGCCGCTCCCTGGGCGGCGTTCGGAATGCTGTCGGTCGCCCGCTGCGGCCCGCCGCACCCCGTCGTCCGGCGCGACCCTCACCGTCCGGCGCCGCGAGCGCGGCCCCGAAACAACTGGCGTGTCCCGAGTCCCCCGAAGACGGCCGGCTTTCCCTGCCAGCCGACCGGCTGATAGCCGGTCCCACACCGTCAGGGCTGCGCGCCCAGGCCCGCCGGTCCGACGGTCCGCGTGCCAGCCGGACCGAAGCCGGGGAGCGCCAGCAGGCTCGGACCGCGGAAGCCCAGCCCTTGGCTGCCCGTGGCCGTCAACAGGTCGCGCGCATTGCGGTTCAGCACGATGGCCGTCACACCCTCGGCGATATTCAGCACACTCAAGGCCGCAGGCGAGAGCGGCGGCACCTCGTTGGCGGCCGGAACCGGGATCGTGCGCGTCACCGCTCGGGCCGCCCCCGTCGGCTGCACCAGGCGCGTGATGCTGATGGCTACCTGGCGGATTTCGGGCTCGAAGCGGGCGGCGGTGATCTTCGGCAGGACGTAGCCGGCCCCGGCCCGTTGGTCCCACTGGACGATGTTCTCGAACAGGTCCCCAGCGACGCGGCCGCGGACCTCCTGGGCCGAGAGCAGCCCCAGCAGCTCGATCGCGTGCAGGTCGAAGTTCTTCGCCAGCCACGCACCGGCCGGCGCCGCTTCGTCCGCCGTCTCCGTAATCGTCAGCACCTGCCCGGAGCGCAGCGTGCGCTGCGCGCCGCGCACCAGCAGGCTCAGCGTGGCATCGGCGGTGGAAGCATAGGCCACGTCCGCCCGCACGCCTTCGACCGGCCGGTGCAGATAGGTCATCCCGGGCGCGAGCTGCAGCGCGACCAGCGGCTCGACCGTCAGCGTCATCGCCGCGTAGCCCGGCTGCGGCTGCGTTAGCGCCGCCATCACGCGGCCGGCTGCGAGGCTCAAGCGTGTCTGCGTGGTGTCGGCGACAAAGTCCACCTGGGCCGGGCCCAGCAGCACAATGGCCGCGCCCGAGCGCGAAACGCACATGATCTGGCCGGCGGTCGGAACTGCGATGCGGCCGGCGCTGATCAGCGTGCGGATTTCCAGCGGCGTGGTCTGGCCGTCGGGCGTCTGGAGCGTGCCGCCGTCCGAAACGCTGGCCACCAGCAGCTCGTCCTGCCCGCGGGCCGGCAGCGCCAGCAGCAACAGGCCCGCGAGCAGGGCGAGGACCGGCTGATAGGCGGTCCCACGGCGCGGGCGGCTAGAAGCCGACCAGCAGCTCCAGGCCGTAGATCTGGCGGTCGTATTCATAGATGTCCTGCCCCAGGCGGTCCCAGATGTTGGAGTCCTGGAAGGTGAGGGCGATGCCGGCCCGCAGCTTGACTTCCAGGGTCCGCATGGTCGGGACCTCGCCACGCGCCACCAGCGTGTGCGTGAACCCAAAGTCGTAACGCTGCACGAAGTCGGAGCGTTCGTTGCGACGATAGTCGAACACGCTGCGCGCCGTGTATTCCTCCCAGGTGAACTCGGCGTCGAACTCGAATCCGAAGCGCAGCGGAAGCGGGATCTCCAGGCCGGCGATGAGCGAGTGACCCCACAGATCGAACTCCGTACCCCGCGTGCGCTCGTTGCGATAGACGTAGCCGGCGTACACGCTGCTCCAGCGGTTGCCCAGCAGCGTACGCTCCTGGTCGCGCGAAGCAAAGTACGAAGGCCAGAGGTCCTTTGCCTTCATTATATTCGCCGTGTGCCGAATTCCCAGCGCATGATACTTCCCGTCGCGATTCAGCCGCCGGTCCGCCAGCCGGTCGAAGTAGTCCCGATAATCGTAGGTGTAGTAGATATCGGTCCGTCCCGCCTCGTCGCCTAGCGCCCCGCGCTGCCGCGCGCCCGCGTCCGCCGGCTCGCGCCGCCAGACCTTCGAGATCACCGGCGTGATGCTGTTGCTGGAGATGAACGGGTCCTGCCCGAGCTTGGTGTAGGAATACTCGTATTGCAGGCCGGCGTAGAAGTCCTGGATCGGCTGCCAGTTCACGTACGCCCGACCCAGATACGTGTTCACGTCAAACTGCTGGATGTTGGGCTGCCACGCGTTGGACACCAGCCCGCCCACGCCGATCGTCAGGCTCTGCCCGACCGCCGGAACCTCCGCGCCCGAGATGTAGCGGCTGAGCGTGAAGCCGAAGTCCAGCCCGAAGCGGTAGTCCTCGTTACGCTTGAAGCCGCGCGGCAGGAGCGTGTCCTTGCCGAGCAGGATGACGTTCGTGTCATAGGCGTTGCTGATGGCCAGCTCGGCGTCGAACTCCAGCGGCCCGACCGGCGAGTCGAAGGTGATCCGCGAGGGCGCGATCGCCTCCTGCTCCTTGAGGCTCTCCAGGATGTCCTTGGCGTTCTGCTGCAGTCGGCCGCGCTCCTTCTCGACCACCACCTGCAGCTTCTGCATCGCCCCCGAATAGTTCCGTTCCTGGACGAAGATCAGGCCTTCGTAGTAAATCACGACCGTCTCGAACTGCGCGAAGCGTTCGGACGACAGCGTCCCCCGCTTCACTTCGTCCGCAGCGCGCGAAAGCGCGTTGCGAAACGAGCCCTTGGCCCGCCGCACATAGTCATTGGCCCGCACGAAGTCCTTGCGGTTGTAGTACTCGTCCGCCAGGCGGTACTGCGCCACACCCAGGTAGAAATGCGCGAAGCGGTCCTGGGCGCCGAAATCGGTCGCCAGGTAGTCCTCCAGCGTCTGCTTGGCCCGCAAGGCCAGCTCCAGCGCCACGTCCTGCTGGGCCGGGTCCTCGCTGGCCAGTTGCGCAATGCCCAGCAGCAGGGCGGCGCCCACCGGCGTCAGCGCCCGTTCGTTGGCCTTCTGGATCACGTCCTCGAAACTCCGTCGCGCAGCCTCGAAATGCTTGCGGGCATTGGCACGCAGCTCCGCCGTCTGCTGCGGGTCCAGCCCGGGCGTGACCCGCTCGGCATACCCCAGACCCTCGCGCAGATTGATCAGCCCCAGGTAATACGACGCGGTGATGTTGCCGGGGTCGAGCTGCAGCAGCTCCTGGAATGCCGCCGCTGCCTCCGTGAGATGATCGTCGAGGTACAGTTGGATCGCACGGTTCAAAGTGACCAGCACGCGGGCCGGATCGGCCGGCTGCGTCGGCGGCGGCGGTTGCGTTTGCGCGCCGGCCGCGCCGGCCGCCAGCGCGGTGCACAGCAGGACCAGCGTGCGGATGGCAGCCTTCGACCGACGGTTCGATGTCGTCACACCGAAGATCCTTTACGAGCCCGGCCATCCGCGCGGGCCGCGCCGCCCGCTGCGTCAGCCGCCAGACGATGGGTCAGCCGCGTCCGCCGCGCCGCCGTCAGGCGGCGCCGGCCGTCGCCGTCTGAAACAGGGTCACCAGGCGGCCGACGATGTCGGCGGTCAGGCGCGCGACCTCGGTACGCGCAAAATCGAAGATCTGCTGGCTGCTGAAGCACCCGCCGAACGCCAGCGCCGCCGCCCCGGGGGCCAGCAGGCGAACCAGCTTCCAGAATCGCATGCTCATGCCGTGCTCCGTCGCGGCCGCGCGGGCCGTTGGTCGTCCGCCTCAAGTCGTCAGGCGGACCAGAACATTGTCCATGAGGAAGAAAACCGTGTCGGCGATCAGATTCGCTACCTGCGGCGCGAGGACAGTCGACGCCACCGCGGCTGGGTCGCAACCGACCGTCTCCGCCTGTAGAAGCAACCCGCCGGTCGCCAGCCCCAGCAGCCAACGCCGGGAACGGAACAGCGTACGCATCATCATGGCTCCTGGTGCGAGAAGGCCCGGCCGAAAAGTTTTGCCGTGGGCCGCGCGGGTCGGGCAGAAAGCCGGACAGAACCTGCCGCGCGTCCGGCTCAAACCGCGCCACCCAACCCGGTTCGACCGCGAAGCTAGCAGCGAAGGCGGGAGGCGTCAAGGCCGCCAGAGGCTCAGTTGAAAGAGCTGGCGGCGGCGTGCAGCGCGACAGCGCGCCAATCGGGATACACGCGCGTGGGCAAAGCCCACCCCCTTACTGGAAACGGCAGGAGCCCGTAGAATGGGTTGGTCCTGGCGGATTAGATTAGCTGTAGGAAGTGCATGCCCCAGGCCGTACGCTTCGTCGCCATACCGATTCTCGCCACGGTCCTGTACTTCGGTTCCGCCGGGCGGCTGGACCTGCCGCTGGCCTGGGTCTATGTGGCCGTGCTGGTAGGCGAGCGGCTGGCGGTGGCGGCCGGCATCGACCCTGGACTGGTGCACGAGCGTATCCAACCGGGCCCGGGCGGCATCGATCGCCACATCCGCGCCCTCATTTTCCCGTTCTACTCCGCGCATCTGGTCGTGGCCGGGCTGGACGTGCGCTACGGCTGGTCGCCGATCCCCGCGGCATTGCGCCTCGCCGGTCTGCTGGGCCTGCTGCTCGCGTTGACGCTCTCGGTGTGGGCGATCCACGTGAACCGCTTCTTCTCTCCCGTGGTGCGCATCCAGACCGACCGCGGCCATTGCGTGGTTGACAGCGGCCCCTACCGCTTCGTCCGTCACCCGGGCTATCTGGCGGCGCTCGGCGAGTTCCTCTTCGGCGGGCTGCTGCTGGGTTCGTGGTGGGCGCTTCTGCCGCTGGCGGGCGGGCCGTTCTTCATGCTGCGGCGTACCGTGCTGGAGGACCGATACCTGCGCGAGAGCCTGGCGGGCTACGCGGACTACGCCCAGCGCGTGCGCTACCGGCTCGTGCCGGGCGTCTGGTGAGTCGAATCGGCCCGGCCGGCGCCTCGCCCTCCCGACGACGCAGTTACTCCGGAAATGCCGCGAAGCGGCGCTGCGAGCCGTCAGCCCAGTCGTAGACGACGTAGTCGCCGTCCTGCGGGTGACGGTAGACCACGAAGCGGCCGGCGAAACGCGGGTGGGACCCGGAGTAAACCGGCGGGTTGGCGAGGCTGACCTCGAACCTGGCCAACTCCGTGGTGCGGGCGTCGTACGTCAGCAGTTCGTACGACGACGTGCGTGTGGCCGGAGAATCTCAAGCGGATTCGCAGGCGACGCAGGGTAGGAGTCGCGCCGCAGCAGCCGGCCCGGCTCGGCCACGTCCGGGACGTACACCGACTTGTTTCCAGAAGAAGCCAGCTCGGCCACAACCCCGGCCGCCCCGGATGCCAGGTCGTGGCTGCGCACCGTCGTACGCGCCTCCATCTGGCCGTAGCTGTATTCAATCCAGATCAGCCGCCCGGCGCGCCGCAGAGGCTCCCTAGCCGCGGCTCACGCCGATCGCGGAGGCGATGGCGAGTCCGCTGGCGTGCGAAATGGAGATCAGGAACTCGTCGATGCCCTGCCGGGCTGCCAGCCGGGCCGTCTCGCCGTCCAGCCGTACGCACGGGCGACCGAGCTGGTCCGGCAGCGTCTCGACGTCGGTCCACGCGATCCTGCCGCGCCAGCCGGTCCCCAGCGCCTTCAGCACCGCCTCCTTGGCGGCGAACCGCCCGGCCAGGCGCACGGCGGGCGTGCGGCAGTCGAGGCAGTACTGGCGCTCGGCCGGCGTGTAGATGCGGCTGAGGAATGCGTCGCCGTGATGCTTCCAGATGCGCTCGATGCGTGCGGATTCGACGATATCGACGCCGTGCGAGACGATGCGCATGCGGGGAGTCTAGCCGTTGCGGAGACAGCCGGTGAGTCCCGGGGGCAGATTCGTTCCAACCGCCACTGATCCGTTCGTGCCGTGTGTAAGAGGTCCGGCGTGTGGCACAGCCGCCCGCGGCTGTGCGTGTTGCAGACCAGCCGCCGGCGCGGCCGCCGCGTGACTGCGGCGGCTTGGAGCGCTATCATGCCGGCCGGCACGCAGAGCGTTCCAGGTGCGCGACGGCCGGCGGGCGGGGCACGGTCAGCGGACATGAGCGACGCAGATACAACGGTGCGGCAGCTTCGCGAGCTTGTGCGGCGGTTCGTCGCCGAGCGGCAGTGGGAGCGCTATCACGATCCCAAGAACCTGTCGATGGCGATCGCGATCGAGGCGGCGGAGCTGATGGAGCACTTCCAGTGGGTCCGCAGTGAGGAACTCGGCGCGCATCTGGTCGACCCGAAGGTGCGGGGGGAGGTGAGCGACGAGATCGCCGACATCGCGTGCTTCCTGCTGGCGCTGGCCAATGCGCTGGAGCTGGATTTGTCGGACGCTGTGCGGCAGAAGCTCCAGAAGAACGCGGCCAAGTACCCTGCCGAGACGTTCCGCGGGCGGTACTTTCGGTCTGGCGGTGAGTGAGCGAGGCGGTTCAGGGTGCTTGGCTTCGCAAGCTAGCGCAGCCTACCTCAGCCCAGCCTACCCGGCTCGGCCAAGTTCAAGGCGTTGGGCTCACCCCAGTCTACCCGGTAGTTTCCGCGGCCGATATTTCAGGCCAAGCTGCGTGAGTGAAGTGGCGAACGCGGGATTCCTTCCGGACGGGTGTGATACCTAAATACAGCTTACGTAACGGTTTGTATCTATGTGCCGGAAAAAACGCGGGATGACTTGACAACGGAACCTTGGCCAGATAGCGCGCGGGAACATACTACCAGCCGGACTTACACGAAGGATCGGCGTGCCCGCTGGACACCCGCTTGGACTGCGCCCTGGCAGGCGTGCGCCAGGCGCTGGGCGATTGCACGCTGGCAGATCTGCTGGCCGAGGGCGATGTCGGGCACGCGGTTTGCCCGACCCAACTGGAAACTGGATGTCAACCACCCGCGCCACACGCGGATTGCGAACAGAACGGGCGCTGCGATGGGCAAGCGTCCACAGTCGGCGGCGGCGATTCGGGCGGCGACCCCCGAACGAAAGGAAACAGGCAATGAGCGCATGGAACAGGGCCATGACTGCGATGTTGGCTGCGGCCGGGCTACTGCTCGCCGGCTGCGACCGCGAGCCGGAGTTCGAAGAGGAGGAAGGCGCCCCCGCACCGAAAGCGACACAGGCGCCGCCCGCCGGCCCTGCGGGCAGCGTCGCCGACCGGATCGCCAGGGAGCGGAGCCTCACGCCCGACGACGTGGTGGCCGCGCTGAAGACGTACATGCCCAGCGGCCGGCTGGACGAGTACGTCCTGTTCGCCTCCGGCGGCCACAGCGGGCAGGTGTTTGCGATCGGCGTGCCAAGCATGCGGCTGCTGCGGACGATCGCGGTGTTCACGCCCGAGCCGTGGCAGGGCTACGGCTATGGGACGGGCGAGAACATCCTGAAGGACGGCGACGTGCCGGGCGTCGCCATCCGCTGGGCCGACACGCACCACCCCGGCCTGAGCGAGACGAACGGCGAGTACGACGGCCAGTTCCTGTTCATCGGCGACAAGGCCAACTCGCGCGTCGCGGTCATCGACCTGCGCGACTTCGAGACCAAGCAGATCGTCAAGAACCCGGTCGCGATCAACGACCACGGCGGCTGCTTCGTCACGCCGAACACCGAGTACGTGGTGGAGGGCGGGCAGTACGGCCACCCGCTGGGCTGGGCCTACGCTCCGATCGAGGAGTATCAGAAGCAGTACCGCGGGCTGGTGACGTTCTGGAAGTTCGACCGCAGCAAGGGCCGCATCGACGTCTCGCAGTCCTTCTGCATCGAGCTGCCGCCGTACTGGCAGGACCTGTTCGACTCCGGCAAGCTCGAGAGCGACGGCTGGGTGTTCGGCAACTCGATCAACACCGAGCTGGCGACGGGCGGGGTGGAGAAGGGCCAGCGGCCGTTCGAGGCCGGCGTGAGCCAGCGCGACAACGACTACCTGCACATCTTCAACTGGAAGAAGGCCGAGGAGGTGTTCAAGGCCGGCAAGGTGGAGAAGATCAAGGGCTTCCCGGTCATCGCGCTCAAGACCGCGATCGACGAGCAAATCCTGTTCTTCGCGCCGGAGCCGAAGAGCCCGCACGGCGTGGATGTGGCCCCCAAGGGCGACTTCATCGTCGTGGCCGGCAAGCTCGACCCGCACGTCTCGATCTACAGCATCGCCCGCATCAAGAAGGCCATCGCGGACAAGAACTGGACGCCGGACCCCTACGGCGTGCCGGTGCTGAACTACGACGCGGTCAAAGAGGCGCAGGTGGAGCTGGGGCTGGGGCCGCTGCACACGCAGTTTGACGACAAGGGCTACGCGTACACGTCGCTGTTTCTGGACAGCGCGGTGGCGCGCTGGACGCTGGGCGGGCCGTACCAGTCGCTGCACAGCGACCCGGCCTGGACGCTGGTGAAGAAGCTGGCGGTGCACTACAACGTCGGGCACATCTCGACGGCGGAGGGCGATTCGGCCAGCCCGGACGGCAAGTATCTGATCTCGCTGAACAAGTGGTCGATCGACCGCTTCCTGCATCCCGGGCCGCTGTATCCGCAGAACCTGCAGCTCATCGACATCTCGCAGGGCGGCGACAAGATGCAGATGCTCTACGACATGCCGATCGGCTCGGGCGAGCCGCACTATGGCCAGATCATCAAGGCCGACAAGCTCAAGCCGTGGTCGGTGTATCCCGAGATCGGCTGGGACCCGCACAAGCAGGCGGTGGACGCGACCGCGCCGAAGGCCGGGCAGGAGAAGATCGTCCGCGACGGCAAGACCGTGACGGTCTACATGACCGCCTCGCGCAGCCACTTCACGCCCGAGCACGTGCAGGTCAGGCAGGGCGACCACGTCGTCTGGCGCATCACCAGCATCGAGCGCACCGAGGACGCCACGCACGGTTTCTCGCTGCCGGGCTACAACGTCAACCTCAGCCTGGAGCCGGGCGAGACGGTCACGTTCGAGTTCGACGCCGTCAACGACGGGGTCTACACCTGGTACTGCTCCGAATTCTGTTCGGCCCTGCACCTGGAAATGATGGGCTACTTCCTGGTGGAGCCGAGCAAGGCGGCCGCGGCGGAACCTGCGGCCGGCGCAGACAGCTCGGGCGCGAAGTGAGGCGTTCGCGAAGGCCGCACGGACCGGGAGCTCGAGCGATGACGGAGGCGATCAAGAAGGTCGTGGGTCCGCGGGTGCCGGCGGGCGAGTTCCGCGCCAGGCGGGCGCGCTACGTGCTGCCGTCGCTGCTGCTTGGCGCGGCGGCTGTGTTGCTGGCGGGATCGTTCTTCCTGCCCTACTGGAAGATGACGCTGCACGCGCCGCAGTACCCCAAGGGGCTGCACGTGCAGGCGTATCTCAACCGGCTGGAGGGCGACGTCGGCGAGATCGACGGGCTGAACCACTACATCGGCATGCGCAAGCTGGACGAGGCCGCGCAGCTTGAGCGGCAGACGTCCGCCATGCTGGTGGTCGTGCTCGTGCTCCTGGTGCTGGGGGCGATCTTCATCCACAGCCCGTGGGCGGCGCTGCTGTCGGCCCCGGCCCTGCTGTTCCCAGCGGGCTTCCTGCTGGATTTGCAGCTCTGGCTGGCGCGTTTCGGCACCAACCTCGACCCGCACGCGGCCCTGTCCAGCTCGATCAAGCCGTTCGTGCCGCCCGTGCTGGGCGAGGACGTGATCGGCCAGTTCCGCACCGTGGCCGAGCCGGGCGCCGGCTTGCTCGTCGCCACAGCGGCGTCGTTCATCGTGCTGACCGCGCTGTGGTTCCACCGCCGGGCGTACAAGCCGCTGTTTGACCGGTTTCGAAGGCGTTCGGCGCCCACCATCCTCGGTGTGCGGCCGCCGCAGCAGGTGCAACATGCGTAGCTTCCGCGTGCTGCTTGCGTCTTCGCTCGCTTCCGGGCTGTCCGTCTCGGCGGCAGCAGCAGACTTCGACCTGCGGGCCGCGGTGCGCTCTGCTGAGCCGGGGCAGACGATCCGCGTGCCGGCCGGCCGCTATCCCGCGCCGCTCATCATCGACAAGCCGCTGACGCTGCTGGCCGACGGCGACGTGGTGATCGACGGCGCCGGCCAGGGCGACGTCGTGCACATCGAGGCGCCGGACGTGACGCTGCGCGGCTTCCGGCTGCGCGGCAGCGGCGACAGCCTGGACCGCGAGAACGCCGGCCTGGTTGTCGCTGCGCCGCGGGCCACGGTGGAGAACAACACTCTCGACAATGGGCGGCCGGCGGTGCGCAGGCGCCGCGCGCCGCTGCGAGGCATAGGACCGAGACCAGCGAATCCGCGACAACGCCGATTCTCAGCATCCAGAAGCTCAGCAAGACCTTCCGCAAGACGGTTGCGGTCGAGTCGCTCTGCCTCGACGTGCGGCCCGGCCAGGCCGTCGCCCTGTGGGGCGCCAACGGCGCCGGCAAGACCACCCTCATCAAGTGCATCCTGGGCCTGCACGGCTTCCGCGGGCGGATCGTCGTCGACGGCTGCGACGCGCGCCGCCGCGGGAAGGCCGCCCGCCGCCGTATCGGCTATGTCGCCCAGGAGCTGGCCTTCTACGACGACGTGAGCGCCCGCGAGGCGGCGCGGCTGTTCGCGCGGCTCAAGCGCGTCCCGCTGGCGCGGGCCGACGTGGTGCTGGAGCAGGTCGGCCTCGCCGAGCACGCCGCCAAGCGCGTCGCGGCGCTCTCCGGCGGGATGAAGCAGCGGCTGGCGCTGGCCGTGGCGCTGCTGAGCGATCCGGCGCTGCTGCTGCTGGACGAGCCGACGTCGAACCTGGACGCGGCGGCGCGGCGTGCGTTCCTGGCGCTGCTGGGCGAGCTGAGGCAGACCGGCAAGACGATCGTATTCACGACGCACCGGCCGGAGGAGGTAGCGCAGCTCGCCGATCGGGTGGTGATGCTGGAGCGCGGCCGCGCCGTGTACGACGGTTCTCCGGAGGAGCTGGAGCGCGGCGACGCGTTTCAGACAGACATGCGCATCCCGCTGCCGGCCGAGCAGCGCGAGGCGGCGGCGGCGGCGCTGCGTGCGGCCGGCTTCGCAGTGGCGTTCAACCACGCGACGTTGCTGGTGCGCGTGCCGGCGACGCGCAAGGCGGCGCCGCTGGGCGTGCTGGCTCGGGCCGGGATCGAGGTCGAGAACTTCGAGCTGGAAAGCGAGAACGGCAATGCGTGAGCGAGGCCCGAAGGCACGCAGGCACGAAGGCACGAAGGGTTGGGCGATCGAGCCTGGGCTCGTCCTCATCCTCGCGAGAAAGGAAGTCCGCGACGCGCTGCGGAACCGCTGGTTCATCCTCTACGCCGTGTGCTTCGCCGTGCTGTCGCTGTCGCTGGCGTCGCTGGCGCTGGCCGGGACAGGCCGCTACGGCCTGGCCGGCTTCGGCCGCACCGCCGCCAGCCTGATCAACCTCGTGCTGCTGGTCGTGCCGCTGATGGGGCTGACGATCGGCGCGGGCGCGATCGCCTCGGAACGCGAGCGCGGCACGCTGGAGACGCTGCTGTCCCAGCCGATCCACCGTATCGAAATCCTGCTCGGCAAGTTCGCCGGCCTGGCCACGGCGCTCGCCGGCGCCCTGGCACTGGGTTTCGGCTCCACCGCGGCGCTGCTGGCCGCCAAGAGTCACTCGGCCAACATCGCCGGCTACGCGTCGATCTTCGGCCTGAGCGTGCTCCTGGCGTGGGCCATGCTGAGCGTCGGCTTCCTGATCTCCGCGTTGGCGCGACGCGCCTCGCTGGCTCTGGGCGTGGCCGTGTTCGCGTGGCTGGCATTCGTATTCCTGGGCGACCTGGGACTGATGGGCAGCGCCCTGACGTTGAACCTGTCGTCCTCCGAGCTGCTGGCCGCCTCGCTGCTCAACCCGCTGCAGGTCTTCAAGCTCCTGGCCGTCAGCGGCATCCACCGCTCGCTCGACCTGCTCGGCCCGGCCGGCCTGTACGCCTCGCAGACCTTCGGCCGCACGCTGCCGCTGCTGCTGGGCGGCGTGCTGGCAGCCTGGATCGCGCTGCCGCTGATCCCCGCCGCGATCGCCTTCTCACGACGGAGCATCCGATGAGTTCGCCCCTTCGAATCCCGCGCGCCGTGGACCGGGCCATGCCTGGCCCGGCTCGGCGCGTGCGCGGCGCCGCGCACGACGGCAGTTGCTGGCCGCGCTCGCGCTCGCGCTGCTCGCCGCGGGCGGCTACCTCGCGGTGCTGGCGATTGACTACAACAGCAAGGCCACGCACCGGCTGCTGCCCGGGGCGGCGTTCCGCCCCAGCGAGCGTTACCTGGCGTGGCGGCACGGCGTGCGGCTGCCGCAGAAGTCCGCCTTGCCGCCGCCCATCACGCTGCCCGAGACCAAGTCGACCCTGCGGCTTGTGGACGCAAACAAGGGTCGCGAGCTGTTCTGGGGCACGTGCGTCACCTGTCACGGCCGCGGCGGCGAGGGCATGCCCGGTTACGGCAAGGACTTGGTCGCCAGCCGGTTCGTGGCCGAGCGCGACGACGCCGGGCTGGTGGACTTCGTCAAGCAGGGCCGCTCGCCGTGGGATCCGCTGAACACGACGAAGGTACAGATGCCGCCGCGGGGCGGGAACCCGATGCTCTCCGACGCGGACCTGCGCGACATCGTGGCCTTCATCCGCGAACTGCAGAAAGAGCGGGCTGCGAAGGTCGCGTCGCCGCCAGCGGCCACGGCGGGAGCCGACCAGCCGCCAGGCGCGCCGGCGACCGTGGCCGCCAGCAGCGAGCCGGTCGCGGGCGTAACGCCAGCCCCCGGCGAGGATCCGCTGCTGGCCCGGTCCGTGATCCCGCAGGCGGTGTACGGAACTTCGGGCCTGGACCCCGCGTTCTTTGCCGCCGCCAACCGTCCCAAGTGGAAGCCCCCGGAGAACGCGTCGACGTTCTTCGGGATGTACTTCTCGGCCACGGTGCTGCACGGTGTGCACGTGCTGCTGGGGACGGCGGTGATGGGGCTGTTGGTCGTGAACGTCGTGCGGCGCGGGGCGAGCGGCAGGCTGTACGCGCCGGTGCTGCTGGGAGGCGCATTCTGGTGGTGGCTGACGGCCTGCTGGTTGGCGCTGTTCCCGGCGGTCTACCTGTAGGCTGCCAGCGACGCATACCAGCAGCGTCGGCCGTGGCGACGCAGGCCCTCAGCAACCTACGGCCGCCACAGGGGGCGGCCGCTACCCTCCGCGCTCGCGCGTCTCGCGCCCGCTATGTCGCAGACACGTCTGCCGCGCAGCGGAAGCCGACCGTCGCGCAGCGGTCCAGCCCCGGCCACATCAGCAGCGTCTTGGCCGCGAAGTCGCACGGCTGCGGGCCGCCGGACATGTACCACTGCGAGCCGGCGGCGCGGTAGTGCGAGCCGCCCTTGAGCATGCAGAAGCGTGTGCGGCCGTCGCTGCGCTCGCTCTCGGTCCATTCCCACGTGTTCCCGCACATGTCCAGGCAGCCGAAGGGCGAGCGGCCGTCGGGGAAGGCCGTCACGGGCGTCGTGCCGCCGGTTTCGCCGCCGTTGCACAGGCCCGGCTTGAGCTCATCGCCCCACGGATAGCGGCGGCCGTCGGAACCTTGGGCGGCGTACTGCCATTCCTCCTCGGTCGGCAGGCGCTTGCCGGCCCAGCGGGCGTAGGCCCGTGCGTCCTCGAGGTCGACGTAGACCACGGGATGATCTTCGAGCTTGGCCGGCGGCTGCTCACGGCCATTCCAGTGCTTCAGAAAGTTCTCGCGCAGCCGCGGGCGGTAGCCGCCGGCGGCCAGGAAGGCTGCGAACTGCGCGTTCGTCACGGGCGTGCGGTCGATGGCGTAGGGTGCAAGCGTGACTTCGCGCTCGAATGCGCGCTCGTAATGCAGTCTTGGATATCGCGAGCCGCCCAGCAGATCGTTGTGCGATTCGTAGAAGCCGCACTCGCGGACGAGGAACACCGTTCGCATCTTCCGCGTCGCCGCCGGGATCACGACCATGTCCTTGGGCACTTCGTCGCGCGCCTCGCGGCGGCTGGAATCGAGCGGTGTGAGGCGCGCTGTACGGGGCACGAATCGGCTGTCCCAGTCCGCCCGCGCATGCAGGCGCGCCTGATCCTGCAGGAACTCCGCGAATCCCGCTCCCAGCGCGGCATCGCTGCCGGCGACAAAGGCGCCGATTCCGCGCGGCGCGATGCGGCACGCGAGAACGACGTTGTCGCCCTCTGCACGCGTCGCCGCCTCGTTGCCGCGGATCAGGTCGTAGAAGCGCTGGCCGCCGCGCGCCACCCGCAGCCACGCGCCGTCCACCGGCTGCTCCGTGCGATTGACCAGCGTCCACAGCCGCAGGCGGCCGTCGCCTTCCCACAGGCTGGCAAACACGCCGGCCTGCTCGGTCGGCGCCAGCGGCATCCAGCGCTCGCCGGCGAAGACGCGCCAGAACCGTCGCTGGATCGGCAGCATCGAGCGCAGGATGGACTTGTCGCGGGCGCTCCAGCCCACCCACGAGCCGAACACATTCTCCCAGATCACCATGCCGCTGCCGTTCATCCAGGCCATGTGCAGCTCGGCGGTGTGGTCGTGGTTCCAGCGGTGAATCTGGTGCTGCATGTGGCGACGCTCGAACCACTTGTTCCGCAGGACGCCCGGCGCCGGGCTGTCGAGGAACCATTGTGCCCAAGACATGTGGTGGTCGGCGATGCGCTCCAGCGGCAGGGCCAGCTCGCTCTCCAGCACGACGCCGGGCCGCTGCGCGTCGAGCTTCTGGCGAAACTCCGCCGCCCCCTGGTGCAGCGTGTCGAGGAACACGCCGTCGGCGTCGATCGCGCCGACCAGTTCCGCCAAGGCGTCCAGGTCGGCGACGCTTTCGCGGCGCGTGCCCTTGTCCCACGGGTTGTAGGCGACGAACGCCCGCACGCCGCGCGCGTGGAATCTGCGGACCGCGTCGCGCAACCCCGTCAGCCCGCCGGGCAGGTCGCGGTAGAAATCGAACTGGTTGCGGTCATCCAGGCCGATGCGCGGGTAGGCCTGCCAGAGGATGACGGCGTCGAAGCCGCCGAATTCCTCGCGCGCGTTGTCGAGGAACTCCTCGACCCGGTAGCGCCCTGTCTGCGCATGGAGGAAGCTCTCGTCGCACAGCATGAGCAGGCAGGAGGCGAAGCATGTCGGCGTCCAGGCGAACTCGGGCCGGCGATAGAGGCTGTCGTCGTAGGCGAGCCGCCGGCGTGTTTCGTCGCGCCAGCGGTGCAGCGCCTCGTGAAACGCCTGCCAGCGCGCTGGATCGTCCGGCGCGGGGACCAGGTCGGCGTTGAACTCGTCGTCGCCGGCCACGCCCGCCGCCTGGACAAGCGCCGTCAGCGATCCGCCGGCGACGGCGGCACCGGCAGCTCCCTCCAGCAGCGCTCGTCGGGACAGCAACATCAACGGACGATCAGTCGCACGGGCTGCCGAAGCTCGCCAGCAGCAGGCTCAGGTCCGTGAGGTCCACGTCGCCGTCGCCGTCGATGTCGCCGTCGGAGTGTGTCGCCCCGCTCGGCGTCCCGTAGCCGGCCAGCAGGATCGCCAAATCCGCCAGGTCGACCGTCCCGTCGCCGCTGAGATCCTCGGGACACGGCGGCGGGGCGATGCCGTCGGCGTCCGGGCCGCCGAAGGCCCCGATCTCGGCCGGCGACATGGCGCGGTCGACGAAATGCAGGCTGTTGAGGTACGCCGAGGCCGCGTCGCCGCTGTCGTCGGTGAACAGGAAGAACCACGGCCAGGCGTCGATCCGCGTGTACAGCGACCAACGGCCATCGAGGCCGCCCAGCCCCTGGCGGCCGACCTCGATGCCATCGACGTACTTGATCAGCTCGAGCTGGCTGGTGAAGTCAAACACCAGGGCGACGCGCTGCCAGGTGTTCGCCTCGAGCTGTCCCTGGTACACGCCCGAGATGCCGATCCCGCCGTCCGACAGGCGCACGAACACGTCGGCGTCGTTCGCGTTGCAGCAGTTGGTGTTGTGGAACGGCAGCCAGTCGTCAGTGTTGAACGTGCTCTGCGGGATCAGCAGGTCCATGATGAGCGTGTACTCATTCACGTAGATTCCGCCGCCGTTGGCCGGCGCGCCGTGCCGCACGCGGAAGCCCATGCGATTGCTGGTCGCTTTCGGGAAGCGCATGACGCTGGCGGGCTGGCCGGCGATGTCCGGCAAACCGAAGGTCGTCGTCGTGCCGAAAGTCGTCTGCTGCGCCGTCGAGCCGCCGGGGCCATCCGCGAACTCCAGCACGCCCGGTCCGTAGCTGGCCGCCAGGTCGCCGCTCGTGAAATCCCACTGCGTCGGGCCGGCGGGGCCGAAGTCGCCCGGGTCCGGCGGCTGGCCGTCGCGCGGCTGGGCCTGGATGGTGAACGAGTCGATCTGGTTGCCGTCGATGTCGATCGCCCGCAGCGTCAACTCGCTCAGGCCGACATCGACGACGCAATAGTGATACGTGTCGAGGATCACCAGGTCGATCTGCTCCCACTCGCCGTCGAAACCGTCGTACCACAGCGTCCCGCCCGCGCCCGACGTCTGCACCTGCCACAGCCGCCGGCCGGTCTGCGGCGGCGTGAACTCGCCGCGCTCGTAGTCGTGGATGTGGCCGTGGAAGTTGATGTCGACGCCCGCGGACTCATAGAGCGGGATCAGGTACGCGCGAATCTGGGCATACACGTTCTCCTCCCACACCTCCGAATAGCCTGGATGGTGGTGGGCGACGAACAGCCAGGTCGCGCTCTGCGCCTCGGGCGAGAGCAGGGCCTGCTCGGCAAACTCATACTGCTCGCTGCCGGGGTTGAACGGGAAGTTCGTGTCGAGAATCAGGAAGAACGCGTTGCCGTACATGTAGCTGAACCAGTGCTCGTTGCCCGGCTGGGCCAGAAAGTCGTAGAACCAGTGCGCGTTCTGCTCGTGGTTGCCGATCGCGACGATCATCGGGGTGTACTGGATCAGCGGCCGCAGCGGGCCGAGGAAGCGGTTCTCCCATTCGTCGTAGTTCGGCCCGGTCGATACCACGTCCCCGCACGCCAGCAGCAGGTCCGGCTGATCCTCGATCATGCGGGCCACGTGCTGGCTGAACACCTCCGGCCGATCCTGATTGTCGCCCCACGTGCACAGGCGGAACGGCGTGCCGGTCGGCGGTGCGGTGAAGAACGTCGCCTGCGTGCTCTGCACCGGATCGCCGCCGGCGTCGGCGATCGACTCGACGTAGTACGTGACCTGCTGCATCGGCGTGAAGCCGCTGATGCGGATTTCGTGAATCGTGCCCCCGCCCGGCCCGGAGGCCGACAGCCAATTGCCGCCCGCCAGATAATGCACGGTGCCGTCGGCCGGCACGTCCGTCTCCCACATGATCGTCACGGCGTCCTGGGTGAGGTGCTGGAGGTACGGCCCCTTGATGATCTGGGGCGTCTCGACCTGGGCTTGCGCGAAGCCGGCCGCAAGCAGCAGCCACGCGACACCGGCCGTGTTGACCTTCGTTCGCATTCGTTCTCTCCCGACGCGCGAGGCCTGGCGACTCTTCGCTGTCGTGTCCAGATCGAGCGTGCTATGCTCCGCGTAGGCGTCATTCTATCGCAGCCGGGGAGGCCGACCAATGCGAATCCACGACTACGGCACGCTCCTCACGCTCCTCACGATCCTGACGGCTGTCACCGTGCGCGCCCAAGACGAGACCCAGCGCCACGTGGGCCCGACTTCTGACGGCGGGCACGTCGTGCCCACCGCGCAGCTCCTCCATCCCGCGGGCGAGACCCTGGAGCTCGGCGGCCGGCCGGTCGATCTGGTGCTCTCGCCCGACGGCCGCACGTTGCACGGCAAGGACAACCGCGGGCTGGTCGTCATCGACGCGCCGACGTGGACGATTCGCCACGAGCTGCCGTTCTCGCGCGGCGGAGCTTCCATGTGCGGCATCGCCGTGTCGCCAGATGGAAGCCGCGTCTATGCCAGCACCGCCGGCAGCAGCGTGGGCGAGGCGGAAGTGGCGGCGGATGGCCGCCTGAAGTGGACGCGTCTGATCGAGCTGCCAGGACCCGACGGCAAGGGCGCCGCGTATCCCTGCGGCATCGCCCTCTCCGGGGACGGCCAGCGCGCCTACGTGTGCCTCTCGCGGAACAACACGCTCGGCATCCTGGAGATCGAGAGCGGAAAGCTCGAAACGCAGATCGCGGTCGGCGTCGCGCCGTATTCCGTCGCCGTGTCCGCGGACGGCGCGTGGGCGTACGTATCGAACTTGGGCGGGCGGCGGGCGCGCGAGGGCGAGCGCACGGCCAAGTCCGCCGGGACCGACGCCGTCATCGACGAGCGCGGCATTGCGGCCAGCGGGACGGTCTCGCTCATTGACCTGGCGGCAGCGCGCGAGGTGGCGCAGGTGGAGGTTGGCCTCTCGCCCAGCGACGTGCAGCTCAGCGCCGACGGCCGCACGCTATACGTCGCCAACGCAAACTCCGACACGGTCTCGTTCATCGACCTGTCGAAGCGGGCGGTCGCGGCCGAGCTGGTGGTGCGGCCGGACGACGCCCTGCCCTTCGGCAGCATGCCGAACGGCCTGGCCCTCTCGCGCGACGGCCGCACGCTCTACGTCGCCAACGCCGGCAACAACGCGATCGCCGTCGTGCGCCTGTCTGACGGCGGCACGCGGCCCGAGCGATTGGCCGGCTTTATCCCCACCGGCTGGTACCCTGGCGCCATCCTGGCGACCGACGAGCGGCTGTATGTGGCCAACATCAAGGGCGTCGGCTCGCGCACGCCGCGGCCCAACCGCAAGGGCTGGAACAGCCACGGGCATCGCGGGACCGTCGGCCGCGTCGCTCTGCCCGACGACGCCACGCTGCGGCGCTACACCGCGCAGGTGCGGAGCGACTCGCGCGTCCCGCAAATCCTCCGCAGCCGCGAGCGGAGCGACGCCTCGGCCGAGGTGGCCCCCGTGCCCGTGCCCGCCCAGCCGGGCCAGCCGAGCGTCTTCGAGCACGTGGTGTACGTCCTGAAGGAGAACCGCACCTACGACCAGGTCTTCGGCGACCTGCCGCAGGGGAACGCCGACCCGGAGCTGTGCATCTACGGCCGCCAGGTCACCCCCAACCACCACGCCCTGGCCGAAGAGTTCGTGCTGTTGGACAACTACTACTGCAACGGCGTGCTCTCGGCCGACGGACACTCCTGGGCCATGGAGGGCAACGTCACGCCGTACCTGGAGCGGGCTTTCGGCGGCTTTACGCGCAGCTACACGTTCGGCGACGACCCGCTGACGTACTCGTCGTCGGGCTTCATCTGGGACCACGTGCTGGCGGCGGGCCTGTCGTTCCGCAACTACGGCGAGTTCGACGAGCCGCGCGAAGAGCCGGCCGGCGACTACGCGGCGATGTACCAGGACTTTCTCAACCAAACCGGCAAGTTCACGTTCAAGCAGAACATCGGCGTGGAGCGGCTGCGGCGCTACTCCTGCCCGGACTGTCCCGGCTGGAACCTGAAGATTCCGGATGTCGTGCGGGCTGACCGTTTCCTCAAGGAGCTGGCCGGCTTCGAACGCGACGGCCAGTTTCCGAACCTGGTGATCCTCTATCTGCCGAACGACCACACGTCCGGCACGTCCCCCGGCCAGCCCACGCCGCGCTCGATGGTGGCTGACAACGACCTGGCGTTGGGCCGCGTCGTGGAGGCGCTCACGCGCAGCCGCTTCTGGCCGAAGCTGTGCATCTTCGTCAACGAGGACGATCCGCAGGACGGCTTCGACCACGTCGACGGCCACCGCTCGCTGTGTCTGGTGGTCAGCCCGTACACCAGGCGCGGCGCGGTCGTCAGCGACTTCTACAACCAGACCTCGGTCGTGCACACGATCGAGCGCATCCTGGGCATCACACCCTACAACCAGCTCTACGCCATGGCGCCCATCATGAGCACCTGCTTCACCGAGCGGCCCGACCTCACGCCCTACGCCTGCCGGCCGAACCAGGTCCCGCTGGCGGAGATGAACCCGCGCGCGGAGGCCCTGCCCGAAGCGGAGCGGCTCTGGGCACTGAAGAGCGCAGCCCTGCCGCTGGCCCGGCCCGACGCCGCCGACGAGGACACGCTCAACCGCATCCTCTGGCACGCGGCCAAGGGCGTCGATGCGGCGTACCCGGCGCACCTGGCCGGCGCGCACGCCACCGGCCTGCCCGCCCTCGGGCTGCGCCTGGCCGGCCCGGGCGAAATGGTCGAAGAAGACGACGACTGAACCATGTGGCACAGCCGCCCCCTGTTTGGGTCATCTGGCACATCCGCCTCGGCTGTGATGTGTGCCACAGCCGAGGCAGGTCTACCACATGGCGGGCAAGGCGCCGGCGGCTGAGGGCGGCTGTACTACGCCAGCGGCGCGTTTATTCCACTACGCGGCGCGCTCGCGGCGCACTCGACCAGCGCCGCCTCCAGGCCGCCTTCCGGGTCGTCGATTTCCAGGCGCACGTCCAGCCGGGCCAGCGTCGGCGGCTTGCTCTCCCGGTCGGCGTCGACCGCCGTACTCTCGCCGCCGCACCACAGCGGCGTCAGCTTCACCCAGTCTTTGCGCGTGGTCAGCACCAGGTCCGCACCGCGGGCCCGGGCCGCGGCCTGAATCCGGCGCACGTCGCCTGCGCGATAGCGGTGGTGATCACCGAAGGTCAGCGGCGCGCACACGCGTCCGGCCAGCGGCTCGATCAGTTGCAGGAAGGTCGCCGGATTCCCCAGTCCGCACACCGGCAGCACGCACCAATAGCCGAGCTCCTCGGGCGGGCGGCTCTCACAGTCGGCGAAGCGCACACCGTCCGCGACGACCGAGGCGAACGCGATCGGCGCGTCGGGGTTGTGCCGCGTCAGCGTCTCCTCGATCCGCAGCACCGCATCCTGCGCGACCTGGTTGCAGCGCGCGATGATGAACAGGTCCGCCCGCGCCAGGCCGCTGAGCGGCTCGCGCAGCCGGCCCACCGGCAGCAGCCAGCCGCCGCCCCACGGCTCCAGCGCGTCGATCACGACGATATCCAGCGTCCGCGGCAGCCGGCGATGCTGGAAACCGTCGTCGAGCACGAGACAATCGACCCCGTGCTCACGCACGGCCCGTCGCGCGCCCGCCACTCGATCCGGGTCCACGACCACCGGCACCTCCGGCAGCGCCTCGGCGAACTCCAGCACCTCGTCGGCGGTCTGGCCGCGGGTGGCGCCGTAGCCGCGCGTCAGGATCGCCGGCCGCCGGCCCAGCTCGTGCAGCCACCGCACGATCTCGATCACGATCGGCGTCTTGCCCGAGCCGCCGACGGTGAGGTTGCCGACGCTGATGACCGGGACATCAACGGGCGCGGGCTGCGGCAGTCGGTCGTAATGCGCGTTGCGGACGCGCACGGCCGCCCCGTACAGCAGCGCCAGCGGCGAAAGCAGGGTGCGAACGGCGAGGTTCACGGCCACGGACTTGAGGGTGTACGCGATAGCTGGCTCAACCGCTACTCGATCGGGTGGTGCGGCCGATTGGGTGGTGCGGGCGTCCCGCCCGCGCGGCAGCCACCGCACCGGCAATGTGACCCCAACTTACTCCGGACGGGCAAGAGGCCCGTACCGCCCTTCAAGAGATACCTACCACCCGTCATGGGAGGCCTGCACAGCAGCCAGCCGCTCATCGGTCGCGCAGCACTCCGATCTGCCGCTGCCACTCGACCGCCAGCGGGATGCCGGCGGTGAGCGGCGTCTGCGGCTGGTAGCCGAGCAGCTTGCGGGCCTTGGTGAGGTCGGCGACATAGCGCGTCACCTCGCCCGGCCGCGTCGGCTCGTAGCGCACCTTGGGTTTGCGGCCCAGGGCCAGCGCGATCAGGTTCACCACGTCTACCAGCGTCGATCCCTGCCCGTAGGCGAGGTTGACCGTCTCGCGGCGGATCTTGCCGGCCGCCAGCGCGTCGATGCCGCGCAGCACGCCGTCCGTGCAGTCGTCCACGTACGTGAAATCCAGCACCTTCTCGCGGCCGTAGACGACGATCGGCTGGTCGGCGGCGATGCGGCGGATGAACAGCGGGATGACGCGCTCGAGCCGGTCCAGGTCGCAGTCGTAGCGGCCGTAGACGTTGCTGAAGCGGAACACCAGGCACGGCAGGCCGTAGCATTCGGCGTAGGCGTAAATGAACGCCTCGCCGCCGATCTTGCTGGCGCTGTAGGGGCTTTCGGCGACGACGAAGTCGGCTTCGTGCTCGAGCGTGATCAGGCGGTGGATGTCGCCGTAGACTTCGCGCGAGCTGCCAAAGACGATGGGCGTGCCGTTCTGGCGGCAGTATTCGAGCACGTGGAAAGCCATGGTCATGTTCTGCATGGCCCGCTCGGGGTGCTCGACCAGTTCGAAGACCTTGGCGTGCGCGGCCAGGTGCAGCAGGACGTCGAAGCGGCCCTCGACCGGCAGCTTTCCCGGCGCGACGCGGCACAGGTCGCACTCGACCGTGGGGAACGCGTCGGTCCACGTGTTTCGCCGGCGGTCCAGCCCGACCACGTGCTGGTCGCGCTGCACCAGCGCCAGGCCGACGCTGGTGCCGATCTGCCCGCTGGAGCCGGTGATCAGCACGCGCATGCGAAGGATGGTAGCCCGCCAAGCGTGGAGCGCGAAGCGCGGCCTGCGTCACCCGCGGGTCAGGCTCGTGAAAACGCTTCGGCTACGTCGCCGTTGCACGGACCCAGAAGGCGATCAGGGGCAGCTTGTGCCGTAAGCGGCCAGGAACAGCGACAGATCTGCGAGGTCCGTGTCGCCGTCGGCGTCCATGTCGCCGCCGGCGCTGACGCCGTAGGCCGCCAGCAGGAGCGCCAGATCGCCCAGACCGACCGCGCCGTCGCCGTCGAAGTTGCCCGGGCACGGGGCCGGCGGCTCGCAGCCGACCCAGGAAGCGACGCGCGCGGCCGGGACGGCGCCGGCGGTGTCGAAGACGCCGCCGGCAACCAGCGCGCCGGCGGCGCCGCCCGGGCCGTCGCGGTCGAAGGCGACCAGGTCCAGCAGCATGCCGTCCACGCCGTTGCCCAGGGCCGACCAGCTTGCGCCATTCCAGCGGGCGATGCGCGTGGCGGGCGTGCCGCCGGCCGACGAGAAGATCCCGCCCGCGAACAGTGCCGGCGGGTTCGGGTCGAGGCCGTCCTCGTCGAAGACAGCCAGCGCGAATGCCGGCGAGTTGAATCCGCCGCCGACGGACGACCACGATGTGCCGTTCCAGCGGCCCAGGCCGTTGACGGTCGTGCCGCCGGCACGGCTGAACGCGCCGCAGGCGAAGAGTCGCGGCGGGTTGGGGCCGTCGGCGTCTTCATCGAAGGCGGCCAGGTCATCGACGAAGCCGTTCGTGCCCGTGCCGAGCGCGGAGAAAGCCGAGCCGTTCCAGCGCGCCACGTTGTTGGCCGAGACGCCGCCAATCAGGCTGAACTCGCCGCCGATGAACAGCGCCGGCGGCGTGGGGCCCGGGCCATCCTCGTCGTGCACGTGCAGTGCGGAGACGAAGCCGAAGTCGTCGCCGACGCCTGTCCCGACCGCGGACCAGGAGTTGCCGTTCCAGCGCGCGACCTTGTGCGCGACGACCTCGCCCGCGAAATCGAACTCCCCGCCGGCAAAGAGCGCCGGCGGGTTCGGCCCGCTGGCGTCATCGTCGAAAACGGCCAGCGCGAGCACGTCGGGCAGGGGGCCGCGGACGCCGTCGCCGACCGCTGACCACGAGCTGCCGTCCCAGCGGGCGATGTTGTGCGCTTCGACTCCGCCGGCCAGGGTGAAGTCGCCGCCGACAAACAGCCGCGGCGGGTTCGGGCCACCATCGTCTTCGTCGAAGGTCGCAAAGGACCAAACGACGCCGCCGAAATTGGGGTCATCTACACCGTCGCCCAGCGGCGACCAAGCTTCTCCGTCCCACTGGGCGACGTTGTTGGCCGGGACACCACCAGCGGCGGTGAAGTTCCCGCCGGCCAGCAGCACCGCGTCGGCCGGGCCGTCGCCGTCCGGGTCCCAGACGCCCAGCGCAAACACCTGGCCGTCGATGCCCGCGCCCAGGGCGGACCAGGCGGGCTGGCAGGGCTGGGCGAGCGCGGGTCGGCTCAGTGCCACCAGCATCGACGCGCAACAACCGAGATGGATCAACGTTCGCGAGTTCTTCGCCATCGGCTGCTCCTGTCGAAACCTGGTTGAGTCTCGCTTTGTCGGACACCTGGCATGGCTCTCAACCGTATCGATAATGTTCCCGAGGACCCCCTCTCGCTTGCAGGGCCGCCGGGGCGCGCCTACCGACGGGTCACCTCAACAGGGAGGAGCGACGAAAGGCAATAGAAGATACGTTGGGCCCGGTCCACGGGCCACAGCGGCAAGACCAGTCGGAGACCTGTCCCGCTTACGCAACTCAGGCGCAGGTCGAGCCGTAGAGGGACAGGAAGAGCGTAAGGTCGGACAGATCAACGTCGCTGTCGCCGTCGATGTCGCCCGCGGCCGGCGCGCCGACGCCGTAGTTTGCCAGCAGGAGCGCCAGATCGCCCAGACCGACCGCGCCGTCGCCATCGAAGTCGCCCGGGCACGGCGGCGTCGCGCATCCGACCCAGGCCGCCACGCGCGCGGCTGCTACACCCCCCGCGGTCGAGAAGAACCCGCCGGCGAACAGCGTGGGCGGGGAGCCGGCCAGTCCTCCCTGTAGTCCGAACACCGCCCCGACGAGCGAGTTCGTCCCGCCGTCCAGGTCGGCCCAGGTCGTGCCGTTCCAGCGGCCGATGTTGTTCACGGTGACGCCGCCGATGGTGGTGAAGCTGCCGCCCGCTATGAGGTTGGCCGGCTCAGCGTCAGGACCGTCGGGGTCGAATGTGGTCAGCGAGCCGATGCTGCCGGTGGTGCCGCCGCCCGGGAACGCCGACCAGTTCTGGCCGTCCCAGACGGCGATGCCTTCAACCGCAACGCCGCTGGCATTCGTGAACGAGCCGGCAACGATCAGCCGGGGCGGGTTGGCTCCGGCGGCGTCGAGATCGAACACGTGCAGCGCGGAGACGGTGGCGTTCGTGCCGCTGCCCACCGGCGTCCACGCGTCGCCGTCCCAGCGGACGATGTTCGGCTGCGGGAACAGCGACCCGCCGACGATGAGCTGCGAACGGTTGGTGCCGGAACCGTCGGGATCGAAGACGGTCAGGCTCGTGACCGTCCCGGCGACGCCGCCGCCGACGTCCGACCAGGACGCGCCATCCCATTTGGCGATGTTGTTCACGGGTGTGCTGCCCGCCAGGTTGAAGAGGCCGCCGACGTACAGCGCGGGCGGGTTCGGGCCGGCGTCATCGTCATCGAAGACGACCAGCGAAGTGGCGGTCGCGTCCGAGAAGCCGCCCACGCCGCCGCCCACGTCCGTCCACGCCGCGCCGTTCCAGCGCGCGACGTGGTTGCACGGCAGGCCGTCGGCGAGCGTGAAGAAGCCGGCCGCGAACAGCCGTGGCGGGTTCGGCCCGCCGAGGTCCTCGTCGAATTCGGCGAAGGCGCGGATTTCGCTGTTCATACCCAATCCAAGGGCCGCCCAGTTGCTGCCGTTCCACGTGGCCACGCGGCCGGCCGGCGTGCCGCCGGCAGTGGTGAAGAACCCGCCCACGACCAGCAGCGGCTCCTGCGGCCCTGCCTGATCAAAATCGAACAGGGTGAACGCGCGCACCACGCTGCTCACACCGCTGCCCATCGCAGTCCAGGACGGGTCGCACGGCTGGGCATTCAGCGGCGCGCTCAGCGCCAGCGCTCCAAGCAGACACACGCCGACTTCTCGTGGTCTACAGATCCGACCGCGCATGGTTTCCTCCGCTCGTTGCCAGTCTGTCTCACGCGCACGTCGCGCCAAAGTTCGCCAGCAACAGCGCCAGGTCGGACCCAGCGCCTGAACCGGCGGCCACAGGCGGTCGTGCGCAAAACCCATCCGCCAAGTGCTGGTGGCCTGGGCAGACCGCAGTTGGCGGGGCGCGATATAAGACTACCCCGCATGCAACGATGTCCTGGGGAAGCCTGACCAATGCAGACCTCTCCGGCTGGCTCGCCTGTGATTGCCCGACCCGTGAAGGCAGAGGGGCCGGGCCTGCGGAGAAATACGCACCTCTTCGCGCGCGCGCCGAACAAGTTGCAGAGTTATGAGCAGGCGTTGCCGAAAGCCGCGAGGAACAGCGTCAGGTCCGTCAGGTCCACGTCGCCGTCACCGTCCAGGTCGCCGTCCCCGGGATTCGCGCCGCCCGGGGTGCCGAAGTTCGCCAAGAGGATCGTCAAGTCCGCCAGCCCCACGACGCCGTCGCCGTCCAGGTCGCCCGGGCAGCCGCACGGCACGAGCCGGCGCACTTCAACCGCGTCCAGTCCGCCCTCGACCACCGCGCCCGGGTTGAAATCGGATACGGCGAAGCGAATCCGCAGCGTCGCGGAGGCAGGCACGTCGTTGCCGACGCGGATCACGTCCGTCCGCCACGCTGGCAGCGGCGCGTCGTACCGCCGCACCTGCCGCCAATCGGCGCCAGCGACGTCGGTCGCGGCCTCCACGAGCAGCGCATCGCGGCCGAGCGACGTGGTCCAATCGTCCAGCCAGTACGCGTACGTGATCTCGCCGCCGCCGCCCAGGTCGAACAGCGGCGACGTGAGCACCGTGCGAGCGGTGTCCATGTCGGAGTCGCCGGCGACATTGCCGGTGAGGTAGCAGCGGCTGGAGCCGTCGTAGTCGGTGGGCGGATCGCCGCGGTTGCCGTTGACCGGCACGCCGCGCTGCCTGGGCGCGGGCCGCGCCCGCGAGAGCACACAACACCACCGTCGCCGCCGCGAGCCACTTCTGATACGACATCAGCATGGCGCCTGACCGCTTGCGCGAGTTGCAAGGACTACGCTCGAACCATCAGCAGGTCGTCCCGTACAACGACAGGAACACAGCCAGGTCTTCGAAGTCGACGTCTCCGTCGCCGTCCAGGTCGCCATCCTCCGGACCGGCGCCGCTGGTCGTGCCGTAGTTCGCCAGGAAGATCGACAGGTCGCCCAGCCCGACCGCGCCGTCGCCGTCCAGGTCGCCCGGGCACGACTCGCACTCATCCGGCACGCCGTTGCCGTCGTCGTCGGCGCTCGTGCCGTCCAGGATGTCGCATTCGTCGCGGCGGCCGTTCTTGTTGCAGTCCGGACCGACCGGCGTGGCCGGCACGATCTTGTAGACCTCGCCGAACTGGTCGCAGATGTACATCTCGCCGTATGCGTCCACGCCGAAGGACGTGATGGCGTCGATCGTGGCCGGCCCGGGCGGGTTCAGCTCGGCGGTGCGGTCCTGAAAGTCGGTCACCGTGACGCCGTCGTAGCGCAGGCTCCAGATGCGGGCCGAGCAGAAGTCGGCGAAGAAGTACGTGCCGTCCAGGTCGGGGATGGCGCAGCCGCGGTACACGACGCCGCCGGTGATCGAGCAGCCCTCCGCGTGCGTGTACTGATGGAAGGGGTCGATGAGCATCGGATCGGCGCACGCGCAGCCGCTGGGCGTGCAGCCGCTGCTGTCGATCGAACAGGCGGTGCCTTCCTTGCAATCCCAGCCGTAGTTGCGGCCGCCCGCGCCTGCCGGCTGAAAGTCGAGCTCCTCAATCGCGTTCTGCCCGACGTCGGCGATGTACAGGTCGCCGGTGAGGGCGTCGAAGGCGTTCCGCCATGGGTTGCGCAGGCCGTAGGCCCAGATCTCGTCGTCGCCGGTGATGCCGACGAAGGGGTTGTCGGGCGGGATGCTGTAGTTCCGCCCGGGTTCGTCCGGGAAGTCGTCGCCGCGCGGGTCGATGCGCAGGATCTTCCCCAGAAGCTCGTCGGTGATGTCCTGCGCCCGCTGGCCGGGGTCGCAGAAGCTCCCGCCGTCGCCCAGCGCGATGTACAGCATCCCGTCCGGCCCGAACTCGGTCCAGCCGCCGTTGTGGTTCGCGAACGGCTGGCCCACCAGGAGGATGCGCAGCCCGCTGGCGCTGTCTGCCATGTCAGGGTCGCCCGACACGCTGTAGCGCCGCACCACCGTGTCGGCGTTGTTGTTGGTGAAGTTCACGTAGAAGAAGCCGCTCGTGGCATAGTCCGGGTCGAAGGTCAGCCCCAGCAGGCCCTGCTCGCTGAAATCCGAGTCGCCCCCGCCCACGATGTTGTCGATGTCCAGAAACGGCGTCGCCCGCAGCGTGTTCGACTCCAGGTTGAAGATGCGGATGCGGCCGCGCTTCTCGAGGATGAAGATGCGGTCGAAATCGCCGGGCGCGTGCGTCACCCACACCGGCCGCTCCAGGCCGCCGGTAACGAGCTGCGTAGTCAGCGGCGTTCCGCCGGCGCATACGACCGCGACGCCGAAGAGAGCCGACACGTTCAGCGCGAGCAGAAAAGCTGCGAAGCGAGGCAAGGCTTGCTCCTTATGGAATCGTGCGAGCCGCCGGCGGCAAGCCGGCGCGTCCGCTCGTGGCCGCCCAGTGGACAGTGTACGCCGGCCGTCGACAAATCCCAACGCGATCGCGCCAGCCTTTGGCCCGCGCCGCGACGCCCGCTACGATGCGGGCGATGCCCAACCGGGCCGTGGTCATCACGATCTCGGATCGCTGTTCGGCCGGTCGGGCGGTCGACCGATCCGGGCCGGCGATCATCGAGCGGCTGGCCGAGCTCGAGGCCCATCTGGTGCACCGCCAGATCATCCCCGACGACCTCGACGCGATCCGGCGCGTGGTGCAGGAGTGGCTCGGCCGCTGCGACGTGATCCTGACCACCGGCGGCACTGGCGTCTCCGCCCGCGACGTGACGCCGGAGGCAATCCGGCCGCTGATCGAAAAGGAGCTGCGCGGATTCGGCGAAATCATGCGGCTGCGCGGCTACGAGCAGACGCCGACGTCGATCCTGTCGCGCGGCGGGGCGGGTCTGGCGGCCGGTACGCTGGTTGTCTGGCTGCCCGGGTCGCCGAAGGCGGTCAGGGAATGCCTGGACTGGCTGGCGCCGGCGATCAAGCACGCCTGCGTGTTGGGGCGGGGCGGGACAGCGCATTGAGCGTGCAGAGTTGGGGGACGTTTCCGTCGTCTACGTCCGCCACGGGGGACGGACGCTACCCTGTGGTGGGAAACTGTCGTAGTGGAAACGGCACCAGGTCGCGTGCGGGGCTGTGGGCTTTCTGATGGCCTGCGCCGGGCACGGAGGACAGGCACGGAGGACCGACGTTACGGGTCGTGTTCACGGGCACCACGGCGCGCCGGACTCGTCGTAGTCGATCAGCGTCACCTGTCCGTCGGCGGTCGTTTCGAACGTGAACACGCGGTGGCAGTCGCAGCCGTCGAAGCAGTCCATGAAGCCGTCGTCCACCTCCCAGCGCCACACGCCCCCGCCCAGCACCGTCGGCCGCCAAAAGTTCTCCCCGCCGATGATGCCGTTCGTGCATGGTAACCGCGACAGGCCGCGGGCCAACCTCGCCGTACGCGGCGCGCGGCGCAGCCTCGGCTACAAGCAGGTAAACACCGGAACGGGCGAAAACATCACCTCCCCCTCTCCCGGGCGATATCGCGCGGCAGCTCATCAACTCGTATCATAGCGACGCGGTCCCGCGGCGCGTCTGGAGTTTTGCGTGGCGTACATGTCCCGGCTGGCGCCGATCCTGCTGGCGGCGGCCCTTTTCACGCTGTCCGCGGCGACGGGCTGGCACGGGGAACCGCAAGTCCGGCTCGCGGTCGGCATCGTGCTGGCCACGCTGGTGCTGTGGATCAGCGAGGTCGCGCCGCTGGGCGTGGTGGCCCTGCTCATCCCGGTCGCGGCTAACTTCACCGGAATCCTCACCTGGAAGGATGCGGTCGTCTCCTGGGCCGACCCGATCATCTTCCTGTTTCTCGGCGCCTTCCTGCTGGCCCGCGCGCTGGACAAGCACGGCGTCTTCGACGGGCTGATCCGCCGCTTTGAGGCCGGCGCGCTGCAGCGCGACCGCGCCGGCCTGCGGCTCAGCCTGTTCGTGCTGGCGATCGCGGGCGCGCTCTCGACCGTGCAGAGCAACACCGCCGTGGCCGCGATGCTGCTTCCGCCGGTGACGCTGCTGGCCCGCCGCACGCGCCTGCCCGCGCTGCCGCTGCTGGCGCTGTCGTTCGGGGCGACGTTCGGCGGGATGGCGACGCCGGTCGGCACGCCGCCGAACTTCCTCGGCTACGCGCGGATGAAGGAGCTGGACAGCGCCGTGAGCTTCGTGTCGTGGCTATGGGTGGGCGTGCCGATATGGCTCGGTGCGACCGGGATCGCCTGGGGGCTGTTGTACGCGGTCGAGACGATCCTCGTGCGGCGGCGGCGGGCGGGCGACATGAGGCCCATCGTTGACATTTCACCGCGGTTCATGCCTGTGCGGCAGCCGGAGCCGGTCGGCGCGGAAGAGCCGCTGCCACTGGAAGACGCCCCCGAGGGGTGGCATGGTCTGGCGAAGCCAGGCCGTGGATCGCGGGCGGCACGTCGCTGGGCGATTGGCGCTTTCGCAGCGACGGCGACCGCGTGGCTCACGGGCGGCATCGTGCTGAGCGTCAGCGCGGCCGGCAGTCCGGCGCAGCACTGGTTCAACACCTACCTGCCGGAGTCGCTGGTGCCGGTCGCGGCGGCGGGGGTGCTGTTCGTGGTTCGTCCTGGGCGCGGCGCGGCCTCAAAAGACCGGCTGAAAGCCGCTGCCCCCGTGCTCGACCGGCACGACTTCCAGGCGCTGGATTGGGACACGCTGTTCCTGATCGCCGGCGGGCTGTGCCTGGGGAACGTGCTGCAAACCAGCGGGGCCGGGGCGGCGCTGGCGCACGCGGTTGTCTCGGCCCACCTGCCGCCGTTGGCCGTGCTCTGCGCGCTGGCGTTCGCGACCGTGCTGCTCAGCGAGCTGACGAGCAACACGGCGACGGCGTCGCTGATGGTGCCGATCGCAGGCTCGCTGGCGGCGGCCGCAGGCGTCTCGCCCGTGCAGGCGATCTGGCTGGTGGCGTTGTCGGCCAGCCTGGGCTTCGCGCTGCCGGTCTCGACGCCGCCCAACGCGCTGGTCTACGGCACGCGGCTGATCCCGCTGCGGCTGATGATCGCGGTGGGCGTGCTGGTGGACCTGCTTTCAACGGCGTGGGTGGTGGCGTGCGTGTATTGGCTGGGCTGAGCTTACAGCGTGGCGGCGACCTTGCGGAAGTGATACCCCATGATGGCCAGGCTCATCGCCTCGGTGAAGGCCCGGCGGTGATGGCGGAGCGTGCGGGCCAGGAACTTCCAGAAGTCCCGTCGACCGCGTTCGGCCACGCCCATGACCCACAGCGAGCGGCAGAAGGCCAGCAGGTCCTGAGCGCGGACCCGGATCGGAGGGCCGGACGGGCGGTACTCGCGCAGGAACGCCAGGATGCGCTCGTAGTACTGCCGCGGCGTGTAGAGGTGCTTGACCAGCCCGCGGTAGCCCTCGATGAGCGTCTGGCGGTCGAGCTTGGGGATGTAGTTGAGAACGCCGTCGAGGTTGTTGCCGGTGCTGTGGCCGATGAGGCGGCCTTCGTGCATGAGGCGGGAGAACAGGCGTGTGCCGGGCAGCGCGGTGAGCAGGCCGACCATGGCCGTGACGACGCCGGCCTCCTGGATGAAGCGCCGCTGCTGCTCGAAGATGGTGGGCCTGTCATTGTCGAACCCGACGATGAATCCGCCCATGACCTCGATGCCGGCGTTGTGGATGGTGCGGACCGCCGCGACCAGATCGCGCCGGCGGTTCTGGGTTTTGGCGCACTCGGCCAGGCTCTCGTCCTGCGGGCTCTCGATGCCGAGGAAGACGCGTTTGAAGCCGGCCTGCACCATCAGGTCCAGCAGCTCGCGATCGTCGACCAGATTGAGCGAGGCTTCGGTCAGGAAGGTGACGCGGACGGCGCGGCGGCGGCGCCAGTCCACCAGCGCCCGCAGCAGCGCTTTGACCTTGACGCGGTTGCCGATGAAGTTGTCGTCCACGATGAAGATGGAGCCGTCCCAGCCGGCCGCGATCAGGGATTCCAGCTCGGCGATCATCTGCGGCGGCGTTTTGACGCGCGGCACGCGCCCGTAGACGGCGATGATGTCGCAGAACTCGCAGTTGAACGGGCAGCCGCGCGAGAACTGCAGCGGCATGGTCGCGTAGTGGCGGAGGTTCAGCAGGTCCCAGCGCGGGATGGGCGTTTTGGTCACGTCGGGCCGCGCGGGGCTCTGGTAGAAGCGCTGCAGGCGGCCCGCCTCCAGGTCGGCCACGAGCGCCGGCATGACGTCCTCGGCCTCGCCCAGCACGAAGTGACTGACCTCCGGAAAGCGCTGGTGCCCGGTCGTGAACAGCGGCCCGCCGGCGACGACCGTCTTGCGGCGCGCCTGGCAGCGGGCGATCACGCGTCGCGCTGAATCGGCGTGCACGATCATGCCCGAGAGGAAGACGCAGTCGGCCCAGTCGAGCTGAGCGTCGCTCAGGCTCGAGACGTTCAGGTCCACCAGCTTCAGGTTCCACGCCCGCGGCAGCATGGCCGCCACGGTCAGCAGCCCGAGCGGCGGGAAGGCGGCCTTCTTGGAGATGAACGGCAGGACGTGGCTGAAGCTCCAGAACGTGCTGGGGGTGCGGGGCGACACGAGCAGGATGTTCATCCGCGTCTCCGGTTGCAGGCGTCGGTGCAGCTCTTTCGATGGGCCCGAATTGTAGCGCACGCCAGCCCGGCTGGCTACGGGGGTGTGTCCAGGCCGATCATGTACTCGCCGAGATTCGCGGTGCGGCGCTGGGATCGGCCGCTGCGATTTGGTCTGCCACGGGCCATCTTGGGTGCCTTCGCTGCACGCGACATCCTGCGCCGCGAGTGCACGGAGGGTGGAACACGGTGCGGCGGGTCGAACCCGCTCTACTGGAGGTTCATCGTCATCAGGAAGATGCGGTTGTTCTCGCACTTCTCCAGCCGGTTGCGCAGCAGCTCGACCGCCTCAACCGGGTTCATGTCGCTGAGCACGCGCCGCAGCAGGTAGACCTTGTCCAGCTCCTGCGGGTGCAGCAGCAGCTCCTCCTTGCGCGTGCCGCTGGCGGAGATGTTGATCGCCGGCCAGATGCGCTTGTCGACCAGGCGGCGGTCGAGGTGCAGCTCGGAGTTGCCGGTGCCCTTGAACTCCTCGAAGATCACCTCGTCCATCTTGCTGCCGGTGTCGATCAGGGCGGTGCCGATGATGGTCAGGCTGCCGCCCTCCTCGATGTTGCGGGCGGCGCCGAAGAAGCGCTTGGGCTTCTGGAGCGCGTTGGCGTCCACGCCGCCGGTCAGGATCTTGCCGGAGTGCGGCACCTCGGTGTTGTAGGCGCGGGCCAGGCGGGTGATGGAGTCGAGCAGGATGACCACGTCGCGGCCGTACTCGACCAGGCGGCGGGCCTTGTCGATGACCATCTCGGCCACCTGGACGTGGCGGCTGGCGGGCTCGTCGAAGGTGGAGCTGACGACCTCGGCCTTGGTGGCGCGCTGCATCTCGGTCACTTCCTCGGGCCGCTCGTCGATCAGCAGGATGATCACGTAGGCCTCGGGGTGGTTGGCGCTGACGGCGTTGGCCATTTTCTGGAGCAGGACCGTCTTGCCGGTGCGCGGCGGGGCGACGATCAGCATGCGCTGCCCGAAGCCGATGGGCGTGACGATGTCGACGATGCGCATGTTGAGCTCTTGCGCGGTAGTCTCGAGGAAGACGCGGCGGTTGGGGTGCAGCGGGGTGAGGTCCTCGAAGTTGGTCTTCTCGGTGACCTTGTCGGGGCTTTCGTAGTTGATGGCCTCGACCCGCAGCAGGGCGAAGTAGCGCTCGGACTCCTTGGGCGGGCGAATCTGCCCGGCCACGATGTGGCCGTTGCGCAGGCCGAAGCGGCGGATCTGCGAGGGGCTGACGTAGATGTCGTCCGGGCAGGGCAGGTAGTTGTACTCGGGGCTGCGCAGGAAGCCGAAGCCGTCCGGCAGGATTTCCAGGACGCCCTCGCCGTACAGCAGCCCGTCCTTGTTGATGCGGTGCTTGAGGATCTGGAAGATCAGGTCCTGCTTGGGCAGGCCCACGTAATCCTCGATGCCCTCCTGCCTGGCGACGTCGTGCAGCTCCTGCACGTTCATCCGCTGCAGGTCGGTGATGTGCAGCTCGCCGCGCTTGACGCGCTCGTACTTCTCGTGCGTCTCGCGGTCGATGGCGGAGCTTTCCTCGCCTTCGCGGCGGCGGCGCTCGCGCGGGCGATCCTCGATCAGCGGGGCGGGCGCCAGGTCGTTGCCGGGCGCCGGTCCGTCGTCGGTCTCGACGAACTTCGACTCGCCGGGATTCTCGGCCGGGGCCAGGGTGCCCTCGCCCTCGCTCTCCTCGGGGATGCTCTCAATAACGTCCTGAAGCTTGCGCTTGGTCGTGCGCGCACGTGCGGGTACCTTCGCCATGGAAACAGACTCCAAAATGCAGACCTCGGAATGCACCGTTCAGCCGCTGGCGGACCTCCTGGCCCGACGGCCGGCTCATTGCGGGGTCGTGTGACTCGAAACAATCCTTGCCAGCACGTCCGTTGCCTGCTGGCGCAGCTCCGCGAGCGTTCCGTCATTGTGCAGGACGTAGTCCGCCCGGGCGCGTTTCTCGGCCAGCGGCCGTTGCCACTGCTCGCGGCGTCTCAGCTCCGGCAGGTCCCAGCCCCGCGTCTTCCGCAAGCGCTCCTGCCGCCGTGCTTCGCTCGCGTCAACGAATACGATCGTGGTGCACAGCCGGTCCAGGTTGCTCTCGAGGAGGAGCGGGGAATCGAGAACGATGGCTTTGACCGCTGGGTTTCTAAGGCCTTCGCTTATCTTATCTTCCCGCAAGCGGGCGATCAAGGGGTGCAGGCAGGCTTCCAGCCGCCGTTTCTGCTGCTCGTCCGCGAAAACGATATCCGCAATGCGGTCGGGCCGCAAGCAGCCGTCGGGCCCCACTACCGCGTCCCCCCACCAACTGCGGAGCGTCTGGACCACCTCCGGGCGCTTCTGCACCTCGCGATTCAATCGGTCGGAGTCGATGACCAGGCAGCCCAGCCGCTCGAACTCCGCCGCTACCTGCGATTTGCCCGCCCCGATCCCCCCGCACAACCCTATGATCGGCTTGGTCGGCTCCAGCGCTGAAATCGCAGCCCGCCGCCCGTCCGGCCCTCGCTGCCGGACCGTCACGTCCGGCCACCGGCGGTACAGGATTCGTGGCTGCGGATCACGATGAACCGGTGTGCGATTCTCGGGAGCGTGCCGTCGAAGAATGTATGCCCGGCGACCGTGCTTGTCAATCCCGCGCGATCCAGTAAAGTGCGGGCCGCTCTGACCCTACGCGAGACCCCGGAGACCCAAGCCGCCCGATGCCCCCACCCATCCGCGTGCTGATCGCCAAAATCGGCCTCGACGGCCACGACCGCGGGGCCAAGCTGATCGTCCGCAACCTCCGCGACGCCGGCATGGACGTGATCTACACCGGCCTCTGGCAAACGCCTGCGGCCACCGTCCAGGCCGCGCTGCAGGAAGACGCGGACGTGCTGGGCGTGAGCCTGCTGTCGGCCGCCCACATGAACGTCATGCCGGAGGTCGTGCGCCTGTGCCGCGCGTCCGGCACGGACACGGCCGTGGTCGTCGGTGGCATCATCCCCGAACCGGACTACCAGCCCCTGCGCGAGGCCGGCGTCGCCGGCGTCTTTAACCCCGGCACGCCGATGCAGACCATCGTGGACTCCATCCGTCGGCTGGCGGGGGAGCGGCGGGGGCGGCGGGAAGGGGATCATTCGCGGCCGGACGTGAGCACGGCGGCGGGCCTGGCGCGGGCGATCACGCTGGTGACGGAGGGGCAGGCGGAGCGGCTGGGGCGGATTCCGGACCCACCCGGAGGGAGCGTACGCGTGGGCGTCACCGGCGCGCCGGGGGTGGGCAAGAGCACGTTCATCGGCAAGCTGGCCCGGGCGCTGCGCGAACACGGGCTGCGCGTGGGCGTCATCGCCGTCGATCCGACCAGCCCGGTCAGCGGCGGGTCGCTGCTGGGCGACCGGCTGCGGATGATGCGCAACGGGCCGGACGAGGGGTTGTTCGTGCGCAGCTTGTCGTCGGCCGGTCAGGCCGGCGGCCTGGGGCCGCACACGGAGCAGATCGCGCGGCTGATGATTGCGGCGGGCTATCCCATCGTGCTGATCGAGACGGTCGGGGCCGGGCAGGGCGACGTGGCCATCCGCAAGGTCGCGCAGGAGGTGCTGCTGCTGGTAATGCCGGGCGCCGGCGATGCGATCCAGTTCGAGAAGGCCGGCATCGTCGAGGTGGCCAGCGGCTTCGTGGTGAACAAGGCCGACCTGCCCGGGGCGGACAAGACGATGCGCGAGCTGCGCGATGCGCTGCACGACCAGCGGCCGATCTGGCGCGTCAGCGCCCTGCGCGGCGAGGGGCTGGAGCCGCTGTGCGCGTGGGTGGCGCAGCGAGTTCAAAGTGGCAAGTAGCAAGTTCAGAAGGCGCCCTCGCCCGAGCGCATCCATTCGGCGGCCGGCAGGCTCAGTCGAACGCCAGCGCGACCAGCGTGCGGTCGTCCTCCGGGACGGCGCCGTCGGCGAAGCGCGTCACGGCCTGCACGATGGTCTCGATCAAGCCCGAGGGCGTGCGGCTGCAGCAGTGCAGCGCCGCGTCCAGTCCCTGCGTGCCGAACATGGCCCCATGCGGGTTGAGCGTCTCGGTGATGCCGTCCGTGTAGAGCAGCAGGCGGTCGCCGCGGGCGAACTGCACCGTGTGCTGTCCGGCCTCGTACGGCTCGACGATCGCCAGCGGCAGGCCGGAGGGCCCGCCGAGCGACGTGACGGCGTCGCTGCCCGCCCGCAGCCAGCGGGGCGGGTTGTGGCCGGCGTTGGCATAGCGCAACGTGCGGCTGCGCGGGTCGTAGAAACCGAGCAGCGCGGTGACGAACTGCCCTGCATACACGGCATCCATCAATTGCGTGTTGAGGAGCCTCAGGTAGTCGAGCGGCGAGGTGGCCGGCCCGGGGCACGCCTGGCGCGGGCCTTTCAGGAACGCGTGCATCATGGCCATCACCACCGCCGCCGCCGGCCCGTGCCCGCTCACGTCGGCGATGATCAGTCCCCAGGTCCCGTCGGGCTGCTCAAAGAAGTCGTAGTAGTCGCCGCCGGCGCGGCGGCTGGTCTCGTAATAGACGGCGACGGTGACGTCGGGGATGCGCGGCAGGTGGCGCGGCAGGAGCTGGCGCTGGATTTCGCCCACCGTGCGGAACTCGCGGTCCAGGGCGGCATAGGTCTGCTGCAGCTCCTCGTGCAGGATGATCTGCGAGGTGGTGCGACCCATGAGGTTGGCGGTCAGGGCCAGCCGCGAGAGGTCGTCGAGCGTGTAGGCCTCGGGCTGCTCGTGCATGAGCACGGTCATGTAGACCGGTTGGCCGTCGTGGAAGACCGGGGCGGCGATCAGCGACTTCATGCCCTGTGCGTAGGGGGAGAAGGGATCGTCCTCGGGCACCTCGAGGTGGTCGATCTTGACCGCCTGACCGGCCTCCATCAGCCGCCAGGCCAGCCCGCCCTCCAACACCGGCAGGCGCTGCGGCTCCTTCCAGGGGTTGATGTCCTCCTGCCAGCGTGTCGAGCGCGTGACGCGCACCTGCTGTCCGGTCAGGCCGCGGCGGCTGAGGGAGAGCCCGTGCGTGGCCGGCACGATGAAGCGCAGCCGCGCGCGCAGCAGCTTCGTCAGCTCGTGCGCGTCGCGCGTCAGGCTCAGCTCGCGCGCCAGCGAGAGGTACTCCTTGAGGCGCTGGGCGGGCGTGCCGTCCGGCGGAATACGCGACTGCAGGACCACCGGGCTTCCCCTGACTCCACCCTCGGCGCTTTCGCCGGATCACAAATGCTTCGCCAGCCGCGGCCGCACGCGCGCGTCGATCGGGCCGACCCATTTTATCCGAGCCGACAGCGCCAGCGAGCGTCGTCGAGCTGGAAAGGCGGCCGCTTCCCGGCGGTTGCGGCGCACAGCATCAGCCGAGGGAGTGTAACGATCCGAGTCGGGAGCGTAAGCGAGCGTTTGGCTCCCTGACGGTCGCGGCCCGAATTACATACGTGCTCGCCAGGGGAGCGATGGGATGAGTCCGGTCACTCGGCAGCCGCTGCCGCCGAGCGGCGCTCGACGCCGGCGGTGCTCAGCAAGTGTGGCGCGACGTAGCGGCGGTTCCACTCCTCGCTCACCATCCCGAGGTGGTTGCCGAGATGACCGCTGGCGATCATCTCGCCGCGCCAGCACACCTGCTCGATGCGGCCGTGCAGTTCCGGCGGTGCGGCCCGCTGGAGATTCAGGCCGACATGTCCTGCCGAGGCGACGTACTTGCGGTCCATCGTGCCGAACACGCTCGTGCCCGCCCCCAGCGTCCACCAATCCAGCGGCGAATAGAAGTTGATCAGCTTGCCGTCCACACGCCGCAAGGCCGCCGTCAGGTCGTAGTCCGGGCTGATGGCGGCGTGCACGAGCACGAGGTGGCGCAGGCGCACGTCCGGCGGGAGGGCTTCGGCGACCATGACCACCAGCCCGCCGCCGCCGGAGTAGCCCACCAGATCCACCGGTGCGCCGGGATGCTGGGTGTGGTACTGGGCGATGGCGGCGGCGATGTCGGCGGCGCGGGTGCGGTTCCGCTGGTACTCGGTCAGGTTGGCCAGGGAGTTGAAGGGCCGCTCCCAGTCGTAGACGCGGATTTCGGCGTGCACGCCGGCCTTGCGCAGCGCCCGGTAGGGCCCCGCCAACTGCCACGCTCCGCCTTGGATGCCGGGCAGCATCCAGACCAGCCCGCGCTGGGACTGCTCGATGGTCGCCGCCGGCGGCCGCCAGCAGCCGGCACACAGGCTGGCGGCGAGCACGAGGCTGGTGCGTTCGAGGCGGAGGCAGTATGTGCGAGGGTGGTTCATGGCGGCGATTGTATGGCGCTGGAAGAATTGTGCATTTTGGCTTGCCTCCGTCGCAAGTTCGGTTTATATTAGGTATAGAGCGGTGCGCAGGTCGCCCGGCGAAAAGCCGCGGCCCCAGGCGATTTCTTGCCTCCGGTTGCGCGGCACGTGGGAAATGCGCTTCGCCCGCATCAGGGGAACGGAAATGTCTTCTTCGGCGTGCATGCGCCGCACGGAGGGTTTTTGCGCTGACGGCAGGGCGTCGCAGCGCAACATCGCCATCGCCCGGCCGAGCGCGTCCGGCGAAGCGCGACTCCTCCGCCTGGACAGCGCCGCCGATCGCAGGCGGGTGCTGGCCCGGCTCGCGGAGCGGATCCAACGGGTGCAGGCCCGCTGGCGCACGCCGGCGCGACGCTGCCCCAGCGGGCTGGCGGAGCTGGACGCGGCCCTGGGCGGCGGCTTCGCGTGCGGGGCCGTGCACGAGCTACTGGCGCCGCGGGAAGGCTCGGCGGCATATTCGCTGGCGCTCTGGGTGGCAGCCCGAGCGGCCACGGGCTGCCCGGTTGATTCCGAGCACAGTTCGCGGGTGCGCAGCACACAGCCTGACTTCGTCAGACCGTGCCACCCCTCCACAATCAATCCGCAATCCAAATGGCTGCTTTACATTGACACGACGGGCGATTTCTATCCACCTGGAGCGGTGCAGCTCGGCCTGCCCTTGGAGCGGCTGCTGGTTATCCGCACCCGCCGGCCGGTCCACGCCCTGTGGGCGGCCGAGCAGGCCCTGCGCTGCTCCGCCATCGCGGCGACGGTGCTGCCGCTGCGGACGCTGGAGGCGAATGCGTCGCGGCGGCTGCAACTGGCGGCGGAGGCCGGCGGCGGGTTGGGACTGATCATTCGCAGTGACGCGCGCGGGACGACCTTTTCCGCCAGCCGGCTGCGGGTCGAGCCGGCCGCACCCGCGCGCGACGAATCGCAGACCGACGCGCTTGCGGAGGCGCTGCTCGGCATCCGCCGGCTGCGGATCACCGTGCTCAAGCTGCGTGACTCCCGACCGGGCGAGGCGCCGGTCGTCGTGACGCTGCCGCCGCTGCATTCGCATCTGCCCGACGCGTTGTCCAGGTCGCAACGCGAGGCGGTATAAACCGGTGAGCGAGGTCCGGCGCGGAAGGAAACGCCCGGCGCGAAGGCCCGCGGGTGCGCTGTCCGAGACGGCCCTGTGGGCGCGCGGAATCGCCTCCGCGCGAAAGGCCCCTCGCTGCCGCTTCGGGGGTTCGGATTGCAAGGGCTGCCGCGGCAGCCACGCTATAATCGCGTTCGCAGCCGCGGGCGCTGTGTAGCCACTGCGGTGCTGATCGCGCAGGACCTCCGACGGACCACCGGTGCCGCCGTGCTGATCGGCCAAGACATCCCGCGGCTGGACGGGCTGGACAAGCTGGCTGGACGGGCGGCGTACGTCGATGACCTGGCGCTCCCCGGAGTTTGGCACGGCGGCACGGTCCGCAGCCCGATCCCGCGCGGGCGGATCAAGCGGATTCACTTCGACCCGGCGGTCAACTGGCGCGAATTCGTCGTTGTCGATCACCGCGACATTCCCGGTCGCAATGAGGTCAAGCTCATCGACGTGGATCAGCCGGCGCTGGTGGCGAGCGAATTCAAGCACAAGCACGAGCCGATCCTGGTCATCGCGCACCGCTCGATCCACAAGCTGCGCGACGCGCTGCGGGCCGTCCGGGTCGAGGTTGAGCCGCTGGCGACCATCTTCGATCCACGCACACCACTGACGCCGGAACTGATCCAGTACAAGTCCGACAATGTCTTCAAGCGGATCGACATCCGCAAGGGTAGCGCGGACATCTTGTCCGCGAACCATGCGGACGTTTCGTCAGCCGACGCACAGCCGGGGGCGGCTGTGCCACACGCGGCTGTGCCACACGCGGTTGTGCCACAGGAGTTCGAGCGGATCTTCGCCCGCGCCGCGCACGTCGTCGAGGGCGAGTACGTCACCGGCCCGCAGGAGCACGTGTACATCGAGACGCAGGGCATGGTCGCCCATCGTGAGGACGGCCGGCTGGTCGTCTGCGGCTCCATGCAATGCCCGTACTACGTGCTCGACGCCCTCGTGCACCTCTTCGGCCGCCCGCGAGACGCCTTCCGCGTCGTGCAGACGCCGATCGGCGGCGGGTTCGGCGGCAAGGAGGACTATCCATCGCTGATCGCCATCCACGCCGCATTGCTGGCCGAGAAGGCTGGCGCACCAGTGAAGATCGTTTACGACCGCCAGGAGGACATGGCCGTCACCACCAAGCGGCACCCCAGCCGCGTGCGGCACCGCACGGCGCTGGACCGCGACGGCCGGCTACTGGCGATGCAGATCGACGTGCTGCTGGACGGCGGGGCGTACGTGACGCTCTCGCCGGTCGTGCTCAGCCGCGGCTGCATCCACGCCGCCGGTCCGTACTTCTGCGAGCACATCCACATTCACGGCGAGGCGCGGCTGACCAATTCGCCGCCGTACGGGGCGTTCCGCGGCTTCGGCGCGCCGCAGACGCTGTTCGCGGTCGAGCGGCACATGGACGAGATTGCGCGGCGGATCGGGATGGACCCGGCGGAGCTGCGACGTCGCAACCTGCTGCGCGCCGGACAGGCGCTGGCGACCGGGCAGGTGTATCGCGACGGTACGGACCTCGTGGCGCTGCTGGACCGCGCGCTGGGCGAGGGACTTTATGAGGAGCGCCGTAAAGCGCATGCAATGTTCAACCGCACGCACCCATACCTGCGTCGCGGCATCGGGATGGCCACATTCTTCCACGGCTCGGGCTTCACCGGCGCTGGCGAGACGTACCTGGCTTCGGAAGTGTGGCTCGAAGCGCTGCCGGACGGCACGGTCGAAGTGCTCACGGCGCAAACCGACATGGGGCAGGGGACGACGACCATCCTGGCACAGATTGCCGCGAACCGGCTGGGCTTGCCGCCGGACTGCGTGTGCGTCGCACAGCCTGACACCTCGCGCGTGCCCAACAGCGGGCCGACGGTGGCCAGCCGTACGGCGATGATCGTCGGGCGGCTGATTGAGCAGGCGTGCGACGACCTGTTGGGGCAGCTCAGCCAGTTCGTGGGTGGCACGGGCATGTCGGCCACGGACGTGTCGGCTGCGGGCGCGTCGGCCACGGGCGTGTCGGCCACGGGCGTGTCGGCCACGGGCGCGTCGGCCACGGGCGTGTCGGCCACGGGCGCGCCGGCTGCGGGCGTGTCGGCCACGGGCGCGTCGGCTGTGCGATCCGAGCACGACTTCCCGGGTGGCACGGCCGCGTCGGCCGTGCAGACCCCCGCCGCGCCGCATGCCACGCAATCCGAGCCCGAAGCGCTAGCGAGGGCTTCGCTCACGTCCGCCAAGGCCGGTACTGTCGGCGCCGACGGCCTTCGGCAGGCGATTCGCACCTGGCACGCGGCCCATCCCGGCCGACGACTGGTCGGGCGCGCCAGGTACACCAGGCCCGACACGATCCAGTGGGACGATGCGAACTACCGCGGCGACGCGTACGCGGCGTACTCCTGGGCGGCGGATGTGGCCGAGGTCGAGGTCGATCTGCGGACGTATCGCGTCCGCGTGACGGACTTTGTCGCCGTGCAGGAGGTCGGCCGCGTCGTCAACCCGACGCTGGCGACCGGGCAGGTGCAGGGCGGTGTGGCGCAAGCCATCGGCTGGGCGCTGTACGAGAACGTCGTGCTGGAAGACGGGGTGATGAAGAACTGCCAGATGACCAACTACATCATCCCCGCCAGCAGCGACCTGCCGCCCATCCGCGTGCTTTTCGAGGAGGTCCCGTCGCTATTCGGCCCCGGCGGGGCCAAGGGCATCGGCGAGATGCCGATCGACGGCCCTGCCCCGGCGGTGATCAACGCGGTATGCGAGGGGCTGCGAGTGTCGATCAACGAGATCCCGCTGACGCCCGAGCGCTTGATGGAGCGCATCGTGACAACCACAGAGGCACAGAGACACACAGGAGCATGAATGGTCTGCTCTGTGCCTCTGCATCTCCGTGGTCGTGCTGGTCTTGCATGGAACGGTTTGAGCTGACGTTCACGCTCAACGGTCAGCCCGTCACCACGCGCGTGCCGCTCGATGCGCGTCTGCTGGACGTGCTGCGCTACGACTGCGGCTGCCCGGGCACGAAGGAAGGCTGCGGCGAGGGCGAGTGCGGCGCGTGCACCGTGATCCTCGACGGCCTGCCGGTGAACTCCTGCCTGGTGCCGGCGTTTCAGGTGCAGGCGCGGCGCGTCGAGACGGTCGAGTCGACCGATCCGCGGATTCTGGAGGTCCTCAACCGCACGGGCGCGGCGCAGTGCGGCGCCTGCACGCCGGGGATCGTCATGTCGATCCGCTGGCTGCTGGATCACCCGGAGGTGGCGCGGGAGGTGGATCTGCGCGAGTTCATGGCCGGCAACCTGTGCCGCTGCACGGGCTACGACGGCGTGATCGCGGGCCTGCGGGCGGTACTCCGGCAGGCGAACCACAGAGGCACAGAGGCACAGAGAGTGGAAGGAGCCAGGTCTCCATGTCCATAGACAAAGTCGTCTCTGTGCCTCAGTGTCTCTGTGGGTGGCATCACCCGCGCCGGCAACACAAAGTGCTCACATGCGCGTTCTGACGCCGACCACCCTGGAACAGGCTCTCGACCTGATGTCCCGCAACGTGGGGCTGACATCGGTCGCGGGCGGGACGGATCTGCTGGTCGCGTGGCACCAGCACGACAAGCGCGACTGGCGGCTGCTGGACTTGTCGCGGCTGGAGGCGGAGCTGCGACCGACGCGGCTGACGGCCGACGCGCTGGAGCTGGGAGCGCTGACGACCTACTGGGACGTGATCGCCAACCGCGAGGTGGCCGGCGCGTTCCCGCTGCTGGCGCAGGCCGCGCGGCAGGTGGGCGCGATGCAGATTCAGACCCGCGGCACCTGGGCCGGCAACATCGGGAACGGCTCGCCCGCGGCCGACGGCGTGCCGGTCATGATGGCCTACGAGGCGACGGTCGTGCTGCAATCGACTCGCGGGCGGCGCGAGGTGCCGCTCGACCAGTACTGGACCGGCTACAAGCAGAGCGTGCGGCGAACCGATGAGCTGATCGTCGCCATCCGCATGCCGCGCCGCCACCGCCAGGTCGAGTGGTTCGAGAAGGTCGGGGCGCGGAGCGCGCAGACGATCGCCAAGCTGGGCGTGGCGGTCGTGCACGACGAGGCCGGCTGGCGCATCGCGGCCAACAGTGTCGCGCCGTACGTCTGCCGCTGCCGGAATGTCGAAGCCGCCCTCCAGGCCGGCCGCGCGTTCGCCAGCCCGCAGGAGCTTCGCGCGCTCCTGGCCGCTGACATCGCCCCGATCGACGACCTGCGCAGCACGGCCGAGTACCGCCTCAACGTGCTTGCCCGGTTGCTGTACTTCGGATTGAAGCCACAAACGCAGGGGCCGGCACACGGGTGATCGCCGGGGAGACTCACTCCGGGCCCAGACTGCGGACGCGATTGGATCAACGCTCGCCGCACGCGACCCGGCGTCTATAATGTACATTGATCCGCGCCCTTCTCGGGCGTCCCGCGAAACCGCCGACCTGGATGACGGACGGAGCCGCTTCGTGAATTGGGCGAGTTTCATCGAACAACTCGGCGTGTGGTTCGAGCAGCACGAGCTGGCCGCCCCGGCTATGCCATGGGTGCTGGGGATCTCCGGCGGGCCGGACTCTACGCTGTTGCTGCACGCCATGCACGAGCTGAGCCGCCGCCGCGGCTGGGGCTGGACGCTGCACGTGGCCCATCTGCACCATGGGCTGCGCGGCGCGGACGCGGACGCGGATGCGGCGTTCGTGGCCGGGCTGGCGCAGCGGCTGGAGCTGCCGTTCCACGAGGAGCGCACCAGCATCCCCGCGCAGGTGGCGGCGGAGGGGGGCTCGACCGAGGAGGTCGCGCGGCGGTACCGCTACGAGTTTCTGGAGCGGATCGCGCTGAAGACCGGCAGCGACGCGGTCGCCGTCGCCCATCACGCCGACGACGACGCCGAGACCATCCTCTACCGCGTCTTCCGCGGCACAGGCTTGCGCGGGCTGGCCGGCATGCCGGAGATCCGCCCGATCCAGCCCGGCAGCCGCATCCGGCTGGTGCGCCCGCTGCTGCATGAGCGGCGGGCGACGATCGAGGCGTTGTGCAGTGAGCGCGGGATTGAGTGCCGGCTCGATCCGACGAACGTGCGCTCGGACTTTACGCGTAGCCGCATCCGCAACGTCGTCCTTCCGCTGCTGCGGCAGCAGATCAACCCGAACGTCTCGGATGCGGTGCTGCGGCTGGCGGAGCAGGCCCGCTGGCTGGGCACGTATCTGGCGGACGCGGCCGCGCGCGTGTTCGACTCGCTGGTCGTCGCGGAGGCCCCGCAGCGGATCGAGCTGAACGTGCGGGCTCTGCTGGCAAAGCAGAAGATCATCCAGGCGGAGGTGGTGCGGCGGGCGATCTCGCTGGTGAGCGGCCGCGAGCAGGACTTGAGCTTCCACCATATCGAGGCGGTGCTGAAGCTGGCGGCCGACCGCGCCAGCGGCAAGGAGCTGCACCTGCCCGGCCCGGTGGCGGTGCGGAAGGTGTACGAGCGTCTGGAGTTCCAGCCCATTACCGTGGAGGAGGCGCCGCCGCAGCTCCTGCCGGTCTTCGTGCACTGCCCCGGCACGACGCCGCTGCCGCAGCTCTCGGCGGAACTGGTCGCGGAGGTGTGCGACGTCGATATGGACAAGATCGACGAGCTGCGCCGCGCGCACCGCCCGTACGAGGAGTGGCTGGACTACGAGCGCGTGCAGTTGCCGCTGCTGGTGCGCGGGCGGCGGGAGGGCGACCGCTTCTGGCCGCTGGGCGCGCCCGGCTCCAAGAGGCTGAGCGACTTCTTCATCGAGCAGAAGATCGACCCGCCGCTGCGGGCCCGCATCGGCGTGCTGTGCGACCAGGCCGGGCCGGTCTGGATCATGCCGCTGCGGATCGACGAGCGGGTCAAGCTGCGGCCGACCAGCCGGCGGGCCTTGCGACTCGTACTGCGGACCAATGGCCAGCCCGCCGCCGGCGCACCGTGACATTGCCGTCACCAGGCCTGGGCGCCGCGGTCTTCGTTGCGGCGTTCGCTGTTCGGGCCGGATGGGTCGTCTACGACTGGTCGCTCCGTGGCGTGGCGCTGGAGTTCGGCGACGAACGGCTGCACTGGGAACTGGCCCGCAACCTCATCGAGTCGGGCACGCTGGTCAGCGACGACGGCCGCTATGCCGCCCGCATGCCGCTGTATCCGCTGTTTCTCGCGCTGTTCGGCGGGTTGGGCGATGTCGGCGTGCTGCTGGCGCGGCTGGCGCAGGCGCTGCTCGGGGCGGCGACGGTGTGGATCGCCTGCCGCGTCGCAGGTGCCGCGTTCGGCCGGCGGGCGGCGCTCGTAGCCGGCCTGCTGGTGGGCCTCGATCCGTACGCGGTCTTCTTCTCGAAGCTCCTGCTGAGCGAAACGCTCTTCACGCTTCTGTTGGTTGCACTGTGCGGCTGCGCGTCGATGGCGAGCTCGCGCGCGCGGTCGCAGCCTGCGTGGCTGGCTGCGGCGATTGCGGGGCTTGGCGCCGCGGCGGTGATGACGCGGCCCTCGTCGGCCGGCTGGGTCGTGCTCCCCTGGCTGCTGCTCTTTCTCGACGCGGATCGCCGGCGCGCGCTGGCTCGCGTGACGCTTTCGGTGGCGGTGCTGGCGGCGTGCCTGCTGGCGTGGGGCGTGCGGAACCGCATGGTGCTGGGCGACCCGGCCTGGCTGTCGACCAACGGCGGCGTGACGCTCTATGACGCACAGGGGCCGCAGGCCGACGGTGGCAGCAACCAGGCGTTCCTGCAGGAGCTGCCTGAGCTACGCGCCCTCAATGAGGTCGAGCGCGATCGGCGGCTGCGCGAGCTGGCGCTGGAGCAGATGCGGCGCGACCCCGGCCGCGTGCTGCGCCTGGCGTGGGTCAAACTCCTGCGGACCTGGAGCCTGACGCCGAACGTTGAGGAATACCGCGGCGGCATGGCGGGGGTGGCGAGCGCGGCGTACACACTGGTGGTGCTCGTGCTGGCCGTCGCCGGCCTGTGGTGGGGGCGGTCAAACTGGCGTCTGCACGTGCTGCTGTGGACGCCCGTGGTCTACTTCACGCTCGTGCATTGCGTTTACATCGGCAGCCTGCGCTACCGCGTGCCGTTGATGCCATTGCTGGCGATCGCGGCGGCGGCGGCCTTCGCGGCACGGACGGGCGCGCCCGAACCCTCCGGGGCCGTCCCGGGCAAACGCCGCTAGTGCGAGCTTGCGCTTGCGGCACGTCGAATGGGTCGGCTAGACTTTGCCTCGTCAGGGGCCGCTCACTCCCGTCCCCGGAACGGAAGTAATGTCCGACAGCGCGGCTTCGCACGTTGCGTTGCGCTGCAAGGGTTGCGGCGCCGTCGTGAAGGCGCCGGCCTCCGCCGCCGGCCGGAAGGCCCATTGCCCCAAGTGCGGCGCCGCATTCCGCATCCCCTCCCCGGCCGGCCCGGAAGCACACATGGCGGACCACGCCGACGGTCCCACCCCGGCCCGGCGGGCGCATGGGGCTGTTGAAGCGCACGGCGCGGCCGGCGTCGCGATGCCGGACGTCTCAAGCGCCGACGACTACATCCGCTTTCACTGCGACGCGTGCGGTGCGAAGATCAAGATGCCGCAGCACGCCGCCGGACGACGGGTCAAGTGTCCGAAGTGCGGCACGATCCTCACCGTACCAGGCGCAGAAGCGCCGCCCGCCGAGCCGGCGGACTGGCCGGGATCGTGGCCGCCGGCATGTCGGCGGTCGGCATCTTCGTGGCCAAGATCATGATCTTCGCGTTCTTCGTCTACGCGTTGTTGACGGGGTCGGCGACGGGGGTAATGGAGCGCGAGTTGGTAGTGGGCCTGGTCGCCGAGGAGATCTACAAGGAGCGCGGGCTGGACGAGCCGCAGGAGCGCGAACGCAAAGAGAGCGAGGTCATGCGCGAAGCCCGGCAGCGCGTGGCGAAGATGAGCAAGCAGGAAATCCACGAGCGCTGGAAAGAGGGCCAGGCGCAGCTCGCGGCCGAACATGCTACCGACGAGACCGCCCAGAAGCGCCGTCGCCTCGCCTCGCATGCCGCCGAGCTCCGCGGCGACGAGCTGGGCCTCTCGCCCGTCGATCCGCAACGGGAGCAGGTCTACCAGGAGGAGCTGAGCAAGCGGGCTCAGTTGCCGCCCGCCGATCTGGGCGCCGGGCGCTGACGGCAGATTGGAGCATCGTGTCGGGGGCGAGCGAGCACGACGTGGCGCACTGCGCCCATCGGGGTACCTACTCGCCGGCTGTCAGCCGCAGGCCGACCAGCGTCAGGTCGTCGGACTGCTCGGCCAGGCCGACGAAGCGGCGGACGTCCCAGCGGATGTTGCCCAGGGCCTGGTCCGGCGGCAGGCGGCCGTAGGTCTGCAGCGACGCATGCAGCCGGTCGCGGCCGAACGGCTCGCCCTCGAAGTTCATGGCTTCGACGACACCGTCGGTGTAGAGCAGGATGAAGTCGCCGGGCTCGAGCGGCAGATGCGCCTGCCGATAGCGCTCGTCGGCTCCAAGCCCCAGCACGGTCCCTGCCTGGTCCGTGCGCAGCACCCGCCCGCCGCGCAGCACCAGGGCCGGGTCGTGGCCGGCGTTGCTGTACGCCATCCGGCCGGCGGACGCATCGAGCGCGATCAGCAGCAACGAGACGAACTCGGAGGAGGAAGTCTCACGGAAGACCTGGCGGTTGAGCCGCGTGAGAAGCTCGCCCAGGTCGCTGCATGTCTCGGCGCTGGCCCGCAACGCGCCGCGGACCGACGCCATCAGCAACGCCGCTGGCACCCCATGACCGGACACATCTCCCACCGCCGCCGCCAGCCGCCCGTCGGCCAGTGTGAACACGTCGCCGAAGTCGCCGCCGACGTGCGAGCTGGGCTCGTAGATCAACGCGGTCTGGATCTGCGGATGGACTGGCGGCGGAAGTCGGACCATGCGGTTCTGCACGCCGCCGGCCAGCGCGACTTGCCGTTCGGTCTCGAGGCTGCGCAGCCGCTCCTGGAGCAGGCGGGCGTTGACGATCGCGATGGCGGCTTGGGCGGCGACGGCGCGGAGCAGGTGACGTTCGTTGCCACGGAATCGGCGGCGCTGGTCGGCGTAGACGCGCAGCGTGCCGACCGGCTGGCCGCGGTAGAGCAGGCCAACCGCCAGGCCGCTGACGAAGCCCACCCGCCGGGCGATGTCGGGGAAGCGCATCCGCGGGTCGCTCCGGGCGTCCTCGATGTACACGCTGCGGCCGGACAGGGCGGCGTCGTCGATCGGGTTGTCGGCCCGCAGCACGCGGCCCACCTGCAGGTACTCCGCCGGAAGGTTGTGGCCGGCGGCGATGAAGAGCTGCTCGCTGTCCGGGTCGTACAGGCGCAGGCTGCAGTAGCGGCACTTCATCACCCGCGCGGTCTCGGCCACGATGCGATCGAGCACCGATTGCAGGTCGCGCTCGCCCACCAGCATCTCGCCGATGCTGCCCAGCAGGCCGAGCTGCTCGGCCGCCGAGGTCAGCAGCGCCTCATCGCGACACCAGCGGGCCAGCATCCGCGACGTCCAGCGGGCTGTACGCACCGCGGCCGCTTCGCCGCTGCGTTCCAGCGGCGGCAAGCTCTGCCAAGCGCGCTGCCAGGCGTCGTTGTCGCCGGCGGCCTCGAGCAGGCCGGGCGGCGGGGGAGGGCGCCGGTCGGCCGGGTCGCGGAAGTCGCCCACGCCCACGAAGCCGACCGGGCGATCCGCGACGTGCACCGGCGCGACCACCTGCCAGCCGCCGTGATCCGCCACGAACGCAACGCCGGCGGGCGGCTCGTCGGCCCGCAGCGGCGTCATCTCGAGCGGGGCGGGCAGCGTGTCCAGCGGCCGGCCCGTGAGCCGGGCGAACTCGCTGTTGGGCGGCGAAGCGGCGATCAGTCGTCCGCCGGCATCAAAGACGGTCACGCGCAGACCGCTGCTGCGGGCCAGCCCGCCGACGAAGTCCTCCAGGGCACCGGCGTCGATCAGTTCGCGGAGCATGAATGCCACGGCAGGGGTATACGCGCCACCGGCTGGCCGGGTCCGGGCGTACGAGCACAGCGGCCGGCCCAGGAGACTATCGCGGCCGGCGGGCGCTGCCAAACGCGGGTTGTGTAGCAGCACCGCGGGGAGGCCGCTACACTCGCGAGCAACCGTCGCGTCGCGGTGCGCTCGGCGGGGTGACGCATGAAAGTGCACGAATACCAGGCCCGCGACCTGCTGCGCGCGGCCGGCATCCCGGTGCCGCCCGCCGAGGTGATCGACTCGGCCGGGCAGGCCGCGGCGGCGTACGCGCGCGTTGGAGGCGGAAGGGTGGTGGTCAAGGCGCAGGTGCACGCCGGCGGGCGCGGCAAGGCCGGTTACGTGAAGCTGGTGAACTCGGGCGGCGAGGCAGCCGAGCATGCCGCCCGCATGTTCGCCCACCCCATGGTCTCCAGGCAGACCGGGCCGCAGGGCGTGAAAGTGCGCAAGGTTCTGCTGGCGGCGGCGGTGGAGATCGCGCGCGAGTACTACCTGGGCGTCGTGGTCGACCGCGCTCGACGCGTGCCGGTGATGATGGTCAGCGCCGAGGGCGGCGTCGAGATCGAGGAGGTCGCCGCCCGCGACCCGGACGCGATCAAGAAGGCCTGGTTCCACCCGCACCTCGGGCTGCAACGGTTCCAGGCTCAGGCGCTGGCCGCGGCGATCGGGCTGAGCGGCGCGAAGGCCAGGGCCGCGGCGGACATCATGCTCAAGCTCGGCCGGTTCTTCATCGAGAAGGACTGCTCGCTGGCGGAGATCAACCCGCTGGTCGAGACGCCGGGGGGCGAAATCCTGGCCATCGACGCCAAGCTCAACTTCGACGACAACGCGCTGTTCCGGCACGAGGAGATAGCGGCCCTGTTCGACCCGGCCGAGGAGAACCCGGCCGAGCTGCGGGCCAAGGAGCACAACCTCAGCTACATCGCCCTGGACGGCAACATCGGCTGCCTGGTGAACGGGGCCGGGCTGGCCATGGCGACCATGGATCTGGTGAAGCTGCACGGCGGGGAGCCGGCCAACTTCCTCGATGTCGGCGGCAGCGTCACGCCCGAGGGCGCGGTGGAGGCGTTCCGGATCATCCTGGCGGACGCGAAGGTGAAGGCGGTGCTGGTGAACATCTTCGGGGGGATCGCCAAGTGCGACGTGATCGCGGACGCGCTGATCAAGGCGGCCAAGGAGCTGGGCTTCCGCGTGCCGGTGGTCGTGCGGCTGGAGGGGACGAACGTGGACCGCGCGCGGCAGATGCTGGAGGAGGCCCGCATCCCGCAGCTTGTCGCCGCCAGCGACCTGACGGACGCGGCGAAGCGCGTGTGCGCGTGCGTGTGAAGGTCGAGCTGGAGTCGGAGGCATGTCGGCGCCGACGCCTGGCCTGATTGAAAGAGCTTTGTCGGGAGGACGTTCTGGACGCGCGGCGGCTTTCGCCTGAGGAGAAATTCCTCGCCGGCCCGCGGCTGTTCGACCTGGCATGCGAGTTCACCAAAGCCGGCATTCGCAATCAGCATCCCGAGGCGGAGAATTTCCGCCGCTCGCTGCCGAAGATATGATGCCCGCCGCCATGACCTCGGAGCCGATCAAGGTCGTGAACAGCTTCGCCGGCCGGCGCGTGCTGGTGGTCGGCGATTTCATGCTCGACCGCTACGTGGTCGGCGACGCCGAGCGCGTCAGCCCCGAGGCGCCCGCGGTTCCCGTGCTGCGCGTGGTGGAGCGCGAGGACCGCGTGGGCGGGGCGGGCTTCGTGGCCCTCAACGTCGTCGCGCTCGGCGGCGACGTCGCCTGTTTCGGGCTGGTCGGCAACGACGCGCCCGGCACGTGGTTGAAAAGCGAGCTCGAACGGGCCGGCGCGGAGGTGGATGGGCTGCTCTCGATCGACCACCGGCCCACCACCACCAAGACGCGCTTCGTACGCAGGGTCGAGGGTCGGCGGGAGCATCTGTTGCGGGTCGACGAGGAGGACGTGTCGGACCTGACGCCGCAGCAGTCTGAGCGGCTGCTCGCGCGGTTCCGAGAGCAGCTCGCCTCCGCCGATGCCGTCACGCTCCAGGATTACGCCAAAGGTGTGCTGACGGCGACGACGTGCGGTGCGTTGATCGCCGCGGCTCGCGCGGCCGGCAAGCCGGCCATCGTTGACCCCGCCCGCGTCGGTCGCTGGGAGAAGTACGCCGGCGCAACGCTGCTGAAGCCCAATCGAACCGAGCTGGACGCGGGCCTGGCACGCCCGGTTTCCGACTCGGAGCTGGATGCTGCGTGCCGTTCCCTGATCGAAGGGCTGCGGCTCGAGGCGATTCTGGTTACACTCGGCCAGCGCGGCGCGCGGCTGGTCACTCGTGACCGGCGCGGTGTGGACTTTCCCTCGGCCGCACGCGAGGTCGTGGACCCGGTCGGAGCGGGCGACGCGGCGCTGGCTGCGCTGTCGATGGCCGTCGCCGCGGGCGCGACCATGGAGCCGGCGGCCGCACTCGCGAACCTCGCCGGCGGCCTGGAGGTCGCCAAGGCGGGCTGCGTGCCCGTCCCGGCGGGCGAGCTGCGGGCGGAGCTGGAGCGAGGACTTGCATGAAGGAACCTTCGCCTAAGCTTCGGCGGCTGGACGACCTGCTGACGGAGTTGGCGGCCCGGCGCAAAGCGGGGCAGACGGTCGTGTTCACCAACGGCGTCTTCGACCTGCTCCATCCGGGCCACGTCGAGCTGCTGGAACGGGCGCGCAAGTTGGGCGACATCCTGGTGGTCGGCCTGAACAGCGACGCCTCCGCGCGGGCGCAGGACAAGGGCGACGATCGCCCGATCCGCGACGAGCGCGTCCGGGCCCGCATGCTGTGCGCACTGGAGGCCGTAGACTACGTCGTACTCTTCGACGAGCCTTCCGTGTACTCGCTCGTGGAGCGCATCCGGCCCGACGTGCTCGTCAAGGGCGGGGACTACACGGTCGAGGAGGTCGTCGGACACGACATCGTGCGGGCGCGCGGCGGAAGGGTGGAGGTCGTCGATCTGGTCGAGAACTTCAGCACCTCCGCCGAGCTGGACCGAATCCGCGCCGGAGTCGGCGCGCGCCTGGAGGAACACTGGGCCACGCTGGACGCCATCGCCGACGCGCTGATCCGTTGTTTCCGTGAGCGCGGGCATCTCTACATCTTCGGCAACGGCGGGAGCGCGGCGCATGCGCAGCATATCGCCGCTGAACTTGTGGGGCGCTTCAAGCGCGATCGTCAGCCGCTGCCGGCCGTCGCGCTGACGACCGACAGCTCAACGCTTACGGCCATCAGCAACGACATGGGGTTCGACACGGTGTTTTCGCGGCAGCTTGAGGCGTTCCTGCGCGAGGGTGACGCCGTCTGGGCGCTGAGTACGAGCGGCAACTCACGCAACGTGATCGCCGGCGTGCAGGTCGCACTGGCCCGCAACGCCAAGGTGATCGGCTTCACCGGCGCGCAGGGCGGCAAGCTGGCCGAGATGTGCACCTACCTCTTCCGCGCCCCGTACGCCACCGCCGACCGCATCCAGGAAGCTCATGCGCTGGCATACCACCACATCTGCGAGCGGGTCGAGGCCGCGTTCGCCGCCTAGCCCCAGCGGTCCAGGCGATGTCAGGTGCGACCCCCCGGGCAGCCGCGCACGCTGACGCCACAGCGCCGTCTCGGTTAAGGGCGGCTGGAACGACCGGCCGTGGGTGCTATTGCTCCGGCGTCGGGGCGGTTGGCTTTTCGACCGCCGGCGGCTCCCGGTACGTAACAATCGCGCGCTGTGTCAGCACATTGCCGTCCTGGGTGGTGCGCGTGGCCGAGGACTGGAAGAAGTTCAGCGCCCGGGCCACCCGCGCCAGCTTCGGCATCGTGGTCAGCACGGCCTTGGCGACCGGGTTCTGCATGACCTGCGGCGGGGCCATCATCTGAATGAACCCGGTCAGGCTCAGCAGTTGCGCGAGCTGCTCGCCGAGATTCGTCAGGTCCCTGAACGAGGCCTCGACCACGTTTCCGGTGGCGGGGATTCCTTCGTTCACGAAGCGCTCGTTCTTGGTGATGTTGTCGGCCTTGCCGGCGGCGACATCCAGTACGGTGCGGACGATCTCGGGGCTGGAGGCCAGGAACAGCCAGTCGTCCTTGACGCCCACGGTCGGCTTGCCGACGCCGAACATCATCAGTTGCGGCAGGCTGAGGGAGCGGAAGCCCTCGGCGCCCTCGATCTCGGCGTCGGCGACGGCCCCCTGCTGCTGGAGCATGGGCGTGACTGCCTCAAGCAGGCGTGTGAGCATCTCGTTGGCCTTGGCCGCGTCGCGCACCCCGACCATTACCGTCCACTCGCTCGGCGCATAGGCGGTGGCACCGGGCACGGAGAAGGTGATCAGCCCGCCCTTGATCCAGCCCAGCACGTCCTGCTCGATGTCGAGCTGGGCTTGCTCCTTGAGCGTGGTCTCCAACTGCGCAACCTGCGCCTCGAACTCCGGGATGTTCTCCCGCACGAACGCCTTGATGGCCTTGTACATCGCCAGGAAATCCACGCCGCTGTTGACGGAGAAGTCGGCCGCGGCTTTGGGCACGTACTTGAGCGGATCGCGGAGCGGGCCGTTGCCATAGATCGCGCCGTACAGCGGCTTGGACTGGGCGTCGGAGCGCAGCACCGTGACGCTGTCCGCGGTGGTCTTCATGCCTTCGGTGGTCGCGACCGTGGCGCAGTAATCCCACAGGTCCACCAGGTCGATCGCCGCCGATGAGATCTTGCGCCCGCGCTCGATCTCGGCCAGCGCCTCGGGATCCTGTCCCGCGGACTGGGCGCCCATGTCGATGCCCGACTTCACGCATTCGCGCAACTGCGAGATCAACTTGGCCAGGTCGGCGAAGATGGCCCCGTCGGTCGGCGGCGGGAGCTTCTTGAACGCGTCCCGGAAACGCGGCGTCGACGCCAGCGTCTGCCCCTGGCCGCCGCCCAGCAGCGCCAGGGCCTGCTCGGGCATGGTGCTGCCGAAGCCCACCACGATCACGTCCTTGTGGCGTGCGAGCGTGAAGGCCAGGCCCGGCAGCGGCGGCGGGACGGGCAGGTTGATCTTGTGGACGACCGTCTCGCCGCGGTCATCGGTCTGGATCTCGAGCATCCCGGTCATTTCGACCAGCTTGCGGACCGTGCCGCTCAGGCCGTCGAAATACGTGCCGACCTTGTCGGTCGGGGGCATCATCAGACAGACGAACTCGGGCGTGGGGAACCCGAGCCGCATGCCCATGGCGTACTCGCGCTCGGCCAGCTTGGACCATTCGACCGTGCTGCACAGGTCCACGATCTGCTGCCACTGCTCGTCGAGCGCGGGGCCTTCGCCGCCGGCCTGCTTCTGAAGGTCCTTCAGCAGGGTCTTGACCACACGGTCCAGCCTGGCGCTCTCGATCGCTTCCCAGACGCGCTCATACTGCTGGTTGAGGAACTCCTGGCCCGGATGGCCGCGGGTGTGCACGGCCAGGAACGCGTCGGCCGGGATGGCCCGCGTCAGCGTGAACTTGTCCAGCCCGCCCTCGGCCGCAAAGACCACGCCCGGCAACACCGCCAGCAGCGCGGCCGCGACGGCCAGATTCCTGCGACTCAGGCTCGCTAACGAACTCATTGGGTTTGCTCCTTGTACGCGGTTCCCCCGGCCGTCCCCGACGGCGCGTGCGGCAGTGTAGCGTCTACCGATGCACTACGCACGCACCGGCGGCGCATTCCGTTCGTGCCGGGTGCGTGACTGTCCTGGGCAGAGCGATTCAGGGCAAGGAGCGGCATGCAGCGCCCAAGGCGCGACCGTCGGTGGCCGGGGGTCCACCGGTGGACCGGCGGCCTCGTAGCGGAGGAGCACTCGACGGCGGCGGCCAACTGGCGGCAGGAGCGCTGGGTGAAGGGCCGTGGGTCGGCAGACTCAGACGGGAGTGGCTCTCAGAGCAGCGGGTCGCCCCAGGTGGACGCAAACGCTTCGTCGTTGATGATCGCGAAGAACCCGTTGTCGTCCGCGTCGATCGCGTACACCGCGTCGGCCACGCCACGCTGCACGAACCAGTGCGTCAGGACCCGGCGGATCTCCAGCTCGTCGTGTTCTCCGAGCATCTCCAGGTCCACCGTCCGCACTTCGGTGTTGTTGTAGCCGAACCGCGGGACGCACCGCAGCGTGGTCAGGGTTCTTCGCATCTCTGTTCCCCCTGCGTCGGCGCCCCTCCGGGGACGCCTCTACTCACTTATACGCGCTTCATTATACGCAATGGCGAGAGTCGATGCCAGCGCAGGCAACGTCCGCGCGGGGGTTATCGTTTTCGGACTCTCGCCACTGCAGCGCTTGACATTCCGCGAATCGCCGATCTTCGCCTCTGCGCCGACTGAACCGCCTTCGGACCGGCCCAGTCTGCGCAGCGGCGATGACGAAGCGTGTGCTCATTGCCGCTTTCGCGCCAGGATCAGGCCGTCGCCGACGGGTACGATGCAGAATGAGGCGCGCGGGTCGTCGCGGATGTGCCGGGTCAGATCGCGGATCGCGACGGTGTCGTTGTCGTTGACGGCCGGGTCGGCCACGCGTCCGTCCCAGAAGGCGTTGTCGATCGCGACCAGCCCGCCCGGCCGAAGCAGCCGCAGGCTCTGCTCGTAGTAGCGCCGCAGGTTCTCCTTGTCCGCGTCAAGGAACGCAAAATCGAACGTGCCGCCGCCGCCCGCGGCCAGCAGCGCGTCGAGCGTCTGTACCGCCGGCCCCAGCCGCAGCTCAATCCTGCCGGCTACGCCCGCGCGCTCCCAGTACCGCCGGGCGATCGCGGTCCACTCCTCATTGAGGTCGCAGGCGATCAGCCGGCCGTCTGGCGGCAGCGCCAGCGCGACGCACAGCGCGCTGTAGCCGGTGTACGTGCCGACCTCCAGCGCCCGCCGCACCCCGCTCGTCTCGACCAGCCACGCCATGAGCGCGCCCTGCTCCGGCGAAATCTGCATGCCGGCGCCGGGCAGACGGGCGGTCTCGGCCCGCAGTTCGCGCAGAATCTCCGGCGCGCGCAGATGGCCCAGCAGGTACGCCTGCAGCGCGTCGCTCATGGGCAGCGTGCGGCTGGACATGCCGGCATTGTACGCGGCACGCCGCCGGCCACACGACCGGGCGTCCATCCGCGCGGGCGGCCAGCCGCCCAGAATCTGTGATGGCGTGTAGACGAAACGCGGCTCCGCGGTGCTGGTGAGCTGGCGGCTGCCGGATGGAAGCCAACGGCTCATCTACGGGGGGCGGAGACGAAGTCCGACGAGGATTGAATCAGGGTGCGTGCTCTACCACTCGAACCAGTCGGGCACGTAGTGGGGGTCGTTCTCCGCGCGAACCGACCCGATGTTGAACTCCGCCGATGTGATGCGCCCGCCGTTCGGATGGTACGCGGCCGCGTGCCCGTCGACGTGCAACGCGTTGGTCAGGCCATCGTGGCGGAAAGAGGTGGTCGGGCTGGGGTTGACGGACCAGCGCCGCGGCCCTTGAAAGAACAGGGGCGGGTCGAGCAGGGCGTTGTTCTTGAGCTGACCCCCAAGAACGATCATCGTGTCTGCGAACGCAAACAGGCGGCCGGAATCCTCGACGGCGTCGATGTTCCGCCAGGGGCGCCACCCGACGGTCTCGCTCCAACCGGGTGTATATGGCGGGCAGAGGTAGTAGCCGTTGTACCCGTAGGTGCTGGTGACGTCCCTGCGCGTGGTGCCCTGCGGGACGTAGCTTCCCCACGGCTGCGACGGGCAATTGTAAACGCCGTCGAGCTTCACCTCTTCAGGGAGGTACGGCCTCAGGAACCCGGCCCGATAGTCGACCCCCTCGCTGGTGATCATCCCCCACCAGTACACGGCCGGCTGTCGGCGCTGGGTGTAGGCCAGCGGCATCGCCAATCCGCCGTGAGCCTCTGCGTACATGATGAAGCCATGGCCGATCTGGCGGAGGTGGCTGGCGCAGACCACGCGCTCGGTCTGGCGCCGCGCCGCGGCGAGCGACGGGATAAGGATGGCCAGCAGCAGGCCGACGATGGCGACGACGACCAGCAGCTCGACCAGCGTGAAGGCCGCCCTGGGCTTTGACGAGCACATGGCCGACTGCCGGGGGCCGGTTTCAGGGCGGGTTGTCAAGGCCGCCCCGTCCGCTTCGACCGCCCAACGTAGTATTGTATCCTGTCCCGTCGGGCAAATCGAACGCGAACAGCCCATCCTTCCCGATCGAATACAGGCGGTCGTCCGCGACGGCGGGCCCGCCGCCCGAACCGGTGTGAAACGCCATGATAAACCCCGGGTCGGCCGGCCCGCGCGTCGTGTCGATGACGAACAGATCGCTATAGGCCTCAAAGAAGCCGCCGATCGGCGGGACGCCGACCGCGAGCCGCCCGCTGGCGTAGGCCGGCTGGTAGGTCCAGCCGCCCAGCACAAGCTGGCCGCCGCTGTCGGCGAACGTATCCCAGCGCAATGTCGCCGAGGTCCCCAGGTCGGCGAACATCTGAACTTTCTCGACCGACCCGAACCCGTCGATGCCCCCGGAGAGGATCACGTAGCTATCGGGCGTCGGGATCGGGATCGAGTCGGTCCGTTCGCAAGCCGTCTGCCAGAGCACCTGTCCGTCCGTCAACGAGAGCTTGAACAGCCGGCTGTTGTTCTCGCCGCCGTAGAAGTTATAGCTGGCCGCATACACGGCCCCGTTGGCGATCGACACGCCGCCGAAGAACTCCTCCGGCGCCAGATCGGTGACCCACACCGGCAAGCCGCCAGTCAGCGCGTCGTAGGCCAGGACTTCGCCATCCATCGTGGCGACGACGACGCGGCCGTCGCTGTAGGCGGGGGTATTGCCGCTGGTGCCGCCGATCGGGGCGCTCCAGGCGATCTGCCCGGGCTGGAAGGGATTTCGGGTCGCGTCGAAGGGGTCGACGTTAACGGCGTACAGCGTGCCGTTGCCGAACGGGGCCGAGTCAGTGATGAAGGCGCGGTTGGCCGGCACGCCATCGCGCTCCAGGTCGGTCGTCACCAGCGGCGAAGCGTTGACGACCTCGTCGAACAGCAGCCGCTGCCAGCGGATGGCCCCGCTGCCGGCGTCCAGCGCGTAGAGCGTCATGCCGCTGGCGATCAGCACCGCGTCGTTGCGCACGTCGACCGCCGGGCTGGACCAACTGTCGAATGAGTCCGGCTCGATGGGCGTGGCCCACTGGCGCGTGCCATTGCCGGCCGCGTACGCGATCACGCGGTTGCCGACCTGGACCGAGCCGGAGTAGCGCCGCGCGTTGACGAACACGCGGCCGTTGTGAGCGACCGGCGTGCTGCGGGCGGCGAACGCCTCGTCGGTTGCGGCCACCGCCACCCAGGCGACGTCGAGCGTGGGCGGCACGGTGGAGGCGATGGAAGTGCGGGCGGCATCGCCGGCATAGTGCGTCCAGGAGTCCGCCTGCGCGCGTGCATCGCGGCCGGGAATCCCAAATCCGAGCGTCAACAACAGCAGCGGTATGAGCAGCATCTCGCGACATCCATCGGCCGCGGGCCCGTCGGAGAGGAGCGGGCCCGCAGCCTGATGCTACCAGCGCCGCCGAAATGCGGCCTGGCAGATGATCAGCCCCAGAACCAGATTGGCGGAAACTGGCTCCGGGACTGCAGCAAAAGCGTCAATCTCAACCGTCACGCCTTCCGTCACGCCTTCGATCCGCACGAAACGCACCGCGCCCAGTCCGGCCGGGCCGATGTCGATCGGCGTCCCGCCGCCGGCGCCGTCGTACAGCCCCAGGGCTTGCACCAACGTCAGGCCGGCGAAGTCATCGAGCGTCAAGGTCGGATCCACCGGCCGCGTGAAGTTGGTCGGTACGTTTCCGGGTGTGCCGTCAAACGGCCCGGAATCCAGGTAACCCTGCGTCGGGAACAGCCCCTCCGTGAACGTGCCCAGCAGCACAAACGTCACCCCATCCGCGCTGACCGACACCCCCATCGGGTCCAGGCCGAAGGTGAACGGCGGATCGCCGATCAGCCCGTTCGGGAAGTCCGCGTCCGCGAAGCCGCCGTTGCCGAAGACGATCAGGTCGATGCCGGAGGGGTGCCCCGGGTCGTCGGTGATCGGCTCATCGAACTCCACGATCAGCGACCCGCCGAAGCCGATGCTGAGCAACTCGTCCGTTCCGAAGGGCGGGCTGAAGATGGAGACGACGCTGGGGAAGACGCCCTCGCCGGTGAAGCGCTCGGGCGAGCCGAGCGTCACGGTCGGGTTCCCGAAGGTCGGGTCGGCGCCCGCGCCGGGGATGAAGCTGACCACGTGGTCAGCCCAGGCGTCGGCGGCGGCGGGCTTGGCGGCGGCGAATGTCACGCAAAGGACCACTGTGGCCGCGACGGACACGGCGCGCGGACGGGCGAACATCTGCTTCCCTCCACCTGCGGTCGAACGGCTCAGGACGGCGCGTTGCCCGTGGGAGGGC